>WNGK01001590.1_pt1 | contig 34769 bp, 28 predicted proteins | sample 5400601 | NCBI WGS metagenome assembly WNGK01 (sample SAMN13153376, study PRJNA577476) | soil metagenome | isolation source: 60 cm soil or saprolite under Garry oak tree replicate 1 | place: USA:California | collected 2016-06-15 | reverse complement strand
TTGGAGCTTTCGCCGCGGCGGCCGGTGCGGGCGTGGGCGGCGGATCTGGCGCAACGTCCGCGACAGTGGCGCCTTCCACGCGGCCCTGGAAAATGAGCGTGGGCCGCACGCGAACGCGGCGCACAAGAACGATAGACTTCGAATCGATCTCCGGTTGGACCCTGGCTTTAGCGTCATAGATCAGCGGCGGCACAATGACCTGGTAGATGGGTTCTTCCTTTGGGGAGGGCGTTTCGACCGTTGCGGACTGGCTGACTACGGGCTGCGGCAGGGGACTCGCTTTTGCGACTTGTAAATCGCAGGCACAGTGCCCAGCGCTGGTGCGGAGGTTATCAAGCTGCCCGTTGAAGAGGAAAACGTCGCCGGTCTGCGGGATGAGAACGCTCTGCCCGGTCAACTGCTGCTCCACACGGATGGCGCCGACATTCGCGCGAATGCACATGGCGCCGGAGGGGTCGAATCCAACGAGGGCGTCCCGCGGCCCGTCCCCGATGGCCACAGTTTGCGCCTGAATAAAGGGAGTGTAGACGGTGACTGGGAGATCGCGCTCGAGGCGCACGTGAACAGTGCCGGTATCAAGGGCAATCGTCAGCGAACCTCCAGACTTGAGGACCGAGAGATGCGCTGGACCGCAGATGCTGATCTGCCCGCCTTCCACAAGGTCGATGCGCGCGGTGCCCGATTTGACGCGCACGTCACCGCCGCTGCGCAGAACGGTTTTCATCTCTCCATTGAGAGCTTCGGCGCTCATGGGCCCGGTGACGGTGATGGCTTCGCCGTCGATGACTCCCACGGAGTCGGTGGCGGGTTGGTCTGGGCGCGCCGCGACGAAGTGAGCCGCGCAGAAACAGAGAGCTGCCCCGACGAGTCCGAGAACCCGCGGGGTTCGAATCGAATGGAAGAAGGAAGCCACTGCGTCATACTCCCGGTCACATCCGCGGAAACTCTCACCTATACTATACGTGTGCCGCCTCCCGGCCGCACGTGAAGATAATGCCGTTCCCTGACGCCACAGTCGAGGCCACGAAGAAACCAGCGCAGGAATCCGTGAACGTGCATTACGACACGCGGAAGCCGGATTTGCCGTGGTCGCGCCGCATACAGATTCCGATCATCGCCGCGGCGGTGTACAGCGTGATTCGAATGCTGGGTCCGACGCTTCGTTACGAAGTGCTGGGCTGGCAGCATGCCGAGCGCGTCTATGCTTCGAAGCACCGCGTCATCTGGGCCTTCTGGCACCGCATCATCATTCCAATTGTGTGGTGGAGGCGCAATCACGGAATTGTCGTCATGAACACGACGGCCTTCGACGGGCAATGGACGCGGAAGGTCATCGAATGGCTGGGATTTGGAACCGCGCAGGGAAGTTCATCGCGAGGAGGATTGCGCGGACTCGCGGTGATGGCGCGGCGGCTGGAAGAAGGGCTGGATTGCGCGTTTACGATTGACGGCCCGCGCGGGCCGCGCTACGTGGCCAAGCCCGGACCGGTAATGCTGGCGCGCAAAACCGGCTGCCCCATCATGGTGTTTCATATCGGCGTGGACCGTGGCAGGTCATTCGAACGAACGTGGGACCACTTTCTGTTGCCTGCGCCGTTCGCGCGCACGGTGATTCTGTTTGCGTCACCAATTTACGTTCCGGCTGACGCCAACGCCGAAGTGATGGAAGCCAAGCACGCCGAAATGCAAAGGGAGCTGGAACGCGTTCGGGATATCGCGGAGAACTGGTTTTCGACGAGCGAAGAAGCGCGCGCAAAGCATCGCATCGAATTTAATCAGTGAGAGATAACGATCAACCGCGGGGCAGCGCTCCTAAAATCGATGTGGATTCAGTTGCCGGTGCGCTCGCCGAGCTTGACAGGGACGTCCATTTTTTTGCCGCCGCGATAGAGCGTCACCGTCACTGTATCGCCCGGCCGCTTCCGGTTGAGGAGCACATTCACGTCGAATTGACCCACGACTTTTTGGTTATCAATGGCGGTGATGACGTCACCGCCGATGGCGATCTTGCGCATGCCTGCTGCGGCGACACGGTCGCCGCCATGAATACCGGCGGCAGCGGCCGGCCCGCCTTTCGTCGCTCTCTCCACAAGCAAGCCTTCCTTCACGGGCAGATCCAGCGCCTCGCTAAGCCAGCCACCGACGGGCAGCGTTTCCACGCCCAGAAAAGCACGATGCACGCGGCCATCGGTGATGAGGTCGTTGGCGATATTTTTTGCGGTGTTGATAGGAATGGCGAAGCCGATGCCGGCGGTAGTGCCGCTGGGCGTGTAAATGGCGGAGTTGATGCCGATGACTTCGCCGTGTGTATTGATGAGCGGGCCGCCGGAATTGCCGCGGTTGATAGCGGCGTCGGTCTGAATGGCTTCGTCAATGAAAGTAGTTTGGCTGGTTTGCACCGTGCGACCGAGCGCGCTGACAACGCCGGTGGTGAGCGTGGACTGGAAGCCAAAGGGATTGCCGATGGCAAGGACTTTTTGGCCCACCTGGAGCGCTCCCGAATCTCCCAGCGACAGCGCAACGAGCTGTTTTCCCTTGGGATCGATTTTCACGAGAGCGACGTCATTGCGCTGGTCGGCGCCGATAAATTTTGCCGGGTAGCGAGATTGATCGCCGAGCACCACTTCGATGGACTGAGCTCCCTCGACGACGTGAAAGTTGGTAAGAATATAGCCGCGGGGATCAATCAAGAAACCAGAGCCGGCGCCTTCGACAGGGACCGGGTCCATGAAGAAATCGTATTCGGTTGCCTTGGTTAGAATATTGGCCACGGCTGGGGAAGCTTGCCGATAGACCCGCACGTTGATGGATTCATCGTTCGTCAGGGCAGCATCCCGCTGTGCAACTGTCTTGGGAGTGCTCGAACCGCCGAGGGGCAAGGCTTCGACGTTGGTAGGTTGGTGGGGGCCGAATCGCGCGCCGGCCCAAAAGGCGCCGAGGATTAGCACCAGCGCGGCAAGAATGATGCGAGCTCGGTGCGATGTGTTTACTGCCGTCATGGCTGTCGTCCCTTCTGATCCACTCTATGCCCATAGTATAAGGAAAATCGCGAAAGGGGTCACCGCGCCGTCTGGCTGCGGCGAAGCCTGGTGGCGAGAGCTTGGACCTGGCGGCGGGTTTCCTCCAGAGAGCCGGAGCAGTCGATTTTCTCGGTGGCGAGACGCAGTTTATCCTCGACGGGAAGCTGGGCGGCGATGCGGCGGCGGGCTTCACCTTCGCTAAGGCCACGCGCGACAAGGCGCTCGAGTTGCTGCTCAGGCTCGCACCAGGCAACGACCAGGCCATCCAGTTTCTTGTGAATGCCGGATTCGATCAGGAGCGCGGCTTCCACAAAGGCGGCGTCGCGAGTGCCGTTGCGCTGCCACACGTCAAACTGGCGGAGGACGACTTCAGCGACGCGAGGATGGACGATGGCGTTGAGACGGTCGAGCTTGGCGCGGTCGTTGAAAACGATGGTGCTGAGCTTTGCGCGGTCAATGCGGCCATCCCGGGCAAGCACCGCCTGGCCGAATTCCTTGAGGACCTCATCGTAGGCAGGCTGGCCCGGTTCGATGAGCTTGTGGGCGAGGGAATCGGCGTCGAGGACAGAAAAGCCGAGTTCGCGGAGCATGGCGGCAACGGCGCTTTTGCCGCTGGCGATTCCACCGGTGAGTCCGAGTCGGAGCATTACGTGAATTATCGCGCGCCGGCGGTCGATTGCGTGGCGGAAAATTTCGGCGACGCGCGGCGGAGGCGGGCGGCTTTGACGGTGTTGCTCATGAGCATGGCGATGGTCATGGGGCCGACGCCGCCGGGGACGGGAGTGAGCGCGCCGGCAATGTTGGCGGCGCCAGGATGGACGTCGCCGACGAGGGCGCTGCCTTTGGCGCGGAATTTCGCGAGGCGGTCCGGAAAATCTTGAAAGAGCCGCTCGGCTTCTTTGGGGTCGGTAACGCGGTTGGTGCCGACATCGATGACCGCGGCGCCGGGCCCGCCTGTCGTGGCAGACTTGATCCAGTCCGGCTCGACATAGCCGGCCTTGCCCATGGCGGCAACCACGATGTCGGCGCGGCGAAGGACGCCGGGCAGATCGCGCGTTTTGGAATGGCAAATCGTGACCGTGGCATTGGCGTGCATGAGGAGCAGAGCCATGGGTTTGCCGACGATGTCGCTGCGGCCGAGGACGACAGCGTTGGCGCCTTCGATCTTGATTTCATTGCGGCGCAGAATTTCCATGCAGCCGGCGGGAGTACAGGCCACGAGGCCGGGGCGTCCGCTGACGAGGCGGCCGAGATTGACGGGATGGAAACCGTCCACGTCTTTGGCGGGATCGACGGCTTCCAAGATGCGCTTGGTGTCCACCTGTGGCGGGAGGGGAAGCTGGACGAGAATGCCGTCGACGTCGTTGTCGCGATTGAGGTCTTCGACGACGGCGAGCAGATCGAGAGTGCTGACCGTTGCCGGTGGAGTGAGGAGTGCGCTGGCGAGGCCGAGTTGTTCGCAGGCTGCGATTTTACTTTTCACGTAGACCTGCGAAGCGGGATTTTCGCCCACAAGAACGGCAGCCAGCCCGGGGCGAACGCCAGCCGCCGTGAGCAAGCGGACTTCGTCGCTCAACTCGGCGAAGATCTGGTCGCGAATTTTGGCGCCGTCGAGAATCCTTGCGGTCATTCCTGGCTCGCTTTCTTCCCTGAACCGCAGTCAGCACCGCCGATAATAGCACACGCTGCGAGCCTGCCCCGAAGGCTGCCTTCGTAGCTCCGGCTTGCCCTGCACCTCGAAGGGCTTCCCCCGGTTCGTTGGGGCGCCCTCTGTGTCCCGGTCGCTCTTACCCGGAGTCTCGACGATTTGGGCCGGGACGCCCGGCGTCTTCTCCATGTTTTTCCACTTTGTAGTCTTCGTTCGGAGATGCACTTCAATACATGGCTGGCCCACGAACTCCAGTATTCTCGCCCAAACTCTAGGTCGCAATACTCGCTGTGCTGTAGACTATCGACCAGGGATTTCGGGACCTTATATGAGCAGCAACTCGAAAATTGAATGGACAGAAGCTACGTGGAATCCCGTTCGCGGATGCACCAAAATTAGCCCTGGTTGCAAGCACTGCTATGCAGAGACGTTTGCTGAACGCTTTCGCGGCGTAGCGGGCCACCCTTATGAGCAAGGTTTTGATCTGAGGCTTGTTCCTGAAAAGCTCACGGAGCCATTGTCATGGCCCCAACCAAAGATGGTCTTCGTGAACTCAATGAGTGACTTATTCCATGATGGCGTCTCCGAACAATATATTGTTGCCGTTGCGCGGGTAATGCAGGCAGCTACTTGGCACACCTTCCAGGTCCTTACAAAGCGATCGGGTCGACTCCGAGAGATGTTGACACAATCGCTGCGATTCGCCGCGCGACTTCCAAATGTGTGGTGGGGGGTAAGCGTTGAGGATCGTAAGCATGGACTTCCTCGGATTGAAGACCTACGACGAGCACCGGCCCGTATTCGATTCCTATCAATCGAACCGCTATTGGAAGATCTGGGCGCTATCGACCTGAGAGGAATGGATTGGGTGATTGTCGGGGGCGAGAGTGGCCCGGGTGCCCGCAAGATGGACCGGCTCTGGGTGGAGGAAATACTGAGGCAATGCAAGCAGGCAGACGTACCATTTTTCTTTAAACAATGGGGTGGAGTTCACAAGAAGAGGACTGGCCGTAGTCTTAACGGTAGAACATATGATAATATGCCGCCACGCTACGTAACGCCCATACCTACGAGGGCTACACGAATGGCTGTTATGGCTGAGCATTCATATAGGTCCGCCTTTGTGCCTCTTAAACGTCTCGTAGCGGGCTGAAGCGTGTGTCCGTCTAGTGAAAAAACGAAACCGATCCGCGGATGCTGCACATCCTGCCGAGCGCCTATTATTCGAGCTTCCGCCCAGACTACCCGAAGACCTCAAGCTTCCCCGCCTCCGCCATCCGGTCTGGACGGAGCACAAAGCCAATTTGATCGCGCGATACCTCTATTATTTTGTTCTGATCACGAAGCATGGCACCTACATAGATGGCTTCGCGGGCCCGCAACGTCCTGAAAATCCTGAGATGTGGTCGGCGAAACTTGTCCTTGAGAGTGAGCCGAGGAGGCTACGGCATTTCTATCTTTTCGACAGATCGGCAGACCAAATCGTGCTCTTGAATGCATTGCGTGCCTCCCAGCCGAAGGTTCAAGGTCGCACGGTTCAGATATTTGAGGGTGATTTCAATTCGAAGGTTCTTCAACTACTCGGATCAGGAAGGATTAAACAGACCGAAGCAGCGTTTTGCCTCTTGGATCAGCGGACATTTCAGTGCCATTGGAAGACGCTCGCTCGCCTCGCGCGGTACAAGAAGCGGGGCCGACCGAAGATCGAGCTTTTTTACTTTTTGGCAGTCAGCTGGTTACCCCGGGCTTTGTCCGGTGTAAAAGACAGCCGTCTCCTGCAGAATTGGTGGGGTCGCGGTGACTGGGCACAGCTGAAAACTTGGCCGACCGACCAGATTAAGGACAGCCTTATCGGCCGCTTCAAGAGCGAACTCGGTTACAAATACGCATTACCGTATCCAATTTTCGAGGCGGTTGGAAGCGCAAATGTCGTCTATTACATGATCCACGCCACCGATCACGATGAAGCTCCAAAGCTGATGACGCGCGCATATAACAAAGCAATTCAACCTCGTGAAACCCCCGAGCAGTTTTTGATGGACTTTGCTCGGCGAGATGCGAAAACCTAACGTCACTTTATTTCGGCTTATAGGCAGGAGGAAAAATGGCGGCAAGGGATGCCGAAGACTCTGTCGTGGAAGCATTAGAGAAAGAAGCCGGGAGGCTCGTTAAGTTGCTGAATTCGCGGGAAGCTAAACGACCGCTTATTATGGAGTTCAGTGGCACCCCAAAGTCTGGGAAAACCATGGCAATTTCCGTCCTGCGTCTCTTCATGAGGCGCAATGGTATTCGCGTCGAGGCCTTTACCGAGAGAGCATCCGTAGCCCCATTGAAGGCCAAAGGGCACATAGATTTCAATGTGTGGGTTTCATGCGCCAGTCTACAAGGAATGCTGGAGGCGCTGGACAAGGAAATCGACATCTTTATTCTCGACAGGGGGATATTCGATGCCTTGGTGTGGAATCATTGGCTCGACATGACTGGAAAGATTAAGAAAGAAGAAGCTCTGGCCGTATCTTCATTTTTTACAATGAGTAGATGGATGAGTCTGATTGACTTGGTGTGTGTGATGAAATGCAGTCCCAAAGCCGCAATTGAGCGCGAATACGCAAATCAATTGACGACGAAGCCGGGCGCCATCATGGACGAAGTGATTCTGAGTCAACTAAATGAAGCGATCGATAAGACCGTCGAACAATACCGATCACAGTTCCGGAAACTATTTGTAATTGATACAACGGAGACAGCTCCGAAGACGGGCGTTACGAGGATTACGACCGAAACGCTTCAGAGACTGAATGAATTCTTGGACGAACCTCTCTGCGTTGTGCCAAAGGAGGCGATTGATTTTGAAATTCCCAAGTACGGCTTTGTGTCAGATCGAAGCAAAGTCCAGGTATTTTCCGAATTGATAGCGAAACACAGCCTTTTCATTCCGCGCTCAATCGCTGAAAAAGATCCAAAGTATCTCATCCCAATACCATGCGCTGTTGTCGCGCACAAGAACCAGGTGCTTGTTCTCAAAAGGAAAGAGCAGGGGCATTCTTTGCACGACACTTACGCCATTTGGGCTGGTGGTCACGTTGTGAAACCGGATGCACTATCCCACGGTATAGAAGGCATCTTGACGAGTGCACTAAAGCGAGAGCTATCAGAAGAGATTTTCATTAGAGACGACTACGAGGTTTCACCGTTAGGACTTGTTAGAACGAGCGAAGACGAACGCGCGTCGCGACACATAGGTGTTGTCTACAAAGCCGAACTCTCTAGCCCTCATGTGGCTCTTGCCCTCCACCAGAAGGAATTTCGCGAGACCCGAGGGAAATCGATGAGTGGTCGCCTAGTACCAACCGACAGGCTGCTGGAAATCTACGACGACATGGGAGACTGGTCCAAGTATATCGTTGATGAGTTTTGGCCAGGCCAAAGAGATCTTTTCACAGCACCGGTTGCATAGAACGGGTGGCAGCTTTTTCCTTGCTCGTCCCGCGTTTCGCCGCACAACCCGCCCTAATAGCCGTTCAACCCCCAATTCTTGCTTTTCAATGTGAAGTACTTGACAACTTAAGTAAGACGTACTATTCTTATGTGTGTTTACTGAAACTCATCCTCGTCGTTCAGCTTTCCCATCACCTAAATCCTTACGCCTCAATCTTTTTGCCGACCCCGACCCCTTAAACCCATACGCTACAATCCTTTACAAAAAAGGTGGGGGCAGGGGGGCGTCTGCAACCGCCACTCCAATACTGTCCCGCCGTTCCCTAAGTCGTTTAGATGCAACACTTATGCACCTCCTCGCAAGTGTTGCAAACAAAAGACTTACAGTCACGCTAACTCCTTTAGATGCAACACTTACAAAAAACCGGGGGGTGGGGGTATTCTTCTCATTCTGGAACGAGTCCGCTCACGCCAAACCGGACTCGCCTCAGTTACCATGGGCATCCAATTCGCGGGGGATGGTGATGGCACTGTTTGGGAATTTGCGCGACCGGAGAGAGTTGGAGAAAAAGGCCAAGGCGGAGGGGCGGATGCCGCCGGGGCAGTCGCTGACGCTGAAGTGGCCGGTGCTTCATTACGGGAGTGTGCCGCATTTTGATGCGGCCAAGTGGGATTTCAAGATTTCAGGGCTGGTGGAGGAACCGGTGCGGCTGACGTGGGAAGAATTTCGGGCGCTGCCGCAGACGGAAGTGACGTCGGATTTTCATTGCGTGACGCGCTGGAGCCGGTTGGACAATCGTTGGAAGGGTGTGCTGTTTACGGACGTGACGAAGCTGGTGAAGATGAAGCCGGAGGCGCAGTTTGCGCTGGTGCTGGCGGAAGAGGGTTACACGGCGAATGCGCCACTGGCGGATTTGCAGCGGCCGGATGTGCTATTCGCGCTTGAACATGATGGCGAGCCGCTCGTGGCGGAGCATGGCGGGCCATTGCGGCTGGTCGTGCCGCATCTGTATGCGTGGAAGAGCGTGAAATGGGTGCGCGGGTTCGTGCTGCTGGACCACGACCGGCTGGGCTTCTGGGAGCGCAATGGCTACCATGCTTACGGCGATCCGTGGAAAGAGCAGCGGTATTCTGGAAGCTGAGGCGTGGAGTTCGATGGAAAGACGCCCGCGTCAATCCTACGCAAGGGCGTCTTTCGCTCCACTAATCTAATCCGCCGCGGCTTGGGATTTGGCCGGGTCGATCTCGATGCGGCCTTTGAAATGGGCGCCGTCCTCGATGCTGATGCGCGCCGAGGAAATATCTCCGATGATCGAGCCATCCTTCTTGATATCGACGCGGCCGCGCGCATGGAGATTACCGACGACTTTGCCGAAGACAACCACGTCGCCAGCTTGAATTTCGGAATTGAGCTGAGCCGTGGAGCCAACGGTGAGTTCGTGGCCGCGAAGTGAAATTGGGCCATCTACTTTGCCGTCAATTTGCAGGTCTTCGGTGCCGGTGATATGTCCCTTGATTTCAAGGCTTGCGCCCAAACGCGCAGAGCCGCGCGGACTAGGGCTACCGAGTCGCGCCGCCGAAGGTGCGTTGAAAGGCACGACCGGCGATACTGGGGTTTGAACTGGCGGAGCGGCGGGCGCGTCCGTTGCGGTTTGTTGCTTGGTCCACATACTTCCTCCCTTATTCGATCCAGAAGAGTCGATGCGGCTCCGGGTGGGAGGGAGCAGCGTGGATTCACTTTAGTTGCGTTTGGCGAGTAGAGGCAACCACGAAAAAGTGCTGGCTTGTGCAAATCAAACACTGTCCGTGAGGACAGGTCGGGCGGCTCCAGGCTTCAAGCGATCTCTTGAACTCGATTAAGGAAGGCGATCAGGTATTTCCACGCGAAGTAGTAGACCAGCAGCCCGGCGGGTGCAGCGATGAAGAAGGCGTGCGCCGCAAAGCCGGGAATGGAAAAGTTCAGAAGACTCGCGACAACGATGCCGAGGGGCGCGAGCAAAATTGGCAAAAGAGCGCCGTGGAGGCCGATGGAGAGTTGCAGGCGAGAACGCAGCGCCACAAATCGTAAAGACCGTGGCGACGACGAGGAGAAAGATCGTGGGCACAACGATGCCCGCCATGTACGCGCGCAGATAAATGTGCTGATTCATAAAGCCTCCCACTTCACAGGTGATACAGCAACGCCGGGATAGAACCGGGAAAGAAAACGAGGACCGCGCTCAAAATTGCGGCGAGCGCCCAATCGAACCAGGGAACACTGACGAGAGGGACCGGCTGTTCCTCGAGCTTGCGTAGCATTTGCGGCCACAGGTCGCGGCGGAGGCCGGTGTCCTGCGTGGGCGCGATGGCTTGCTTGAGGAGATCTTTAAACTCTTTGTTATTTTCTTCCTTGCTCATTTCGCGTTGGCCTCCACTCCCAAAGAATTGAGTTTCTTGCGCAGCATTCGAACGGCCCGGAACACGCGGACTTTGACGAGCGCGACGGATATGCCCGCGGCTTCGGCGATGTTGATGTAGGGCTCCTCTTCGATCAAGGAGAGCGTGGCCACCAGGCGATATTTTGGGGGTAGCTCACTGAAAGCTCTTCTGATTCGGTCGCGGGCCTCCCGGCGGACAGCGGGATCCGCGCCTGTTGCGCACGGGAGATCCTCGGGGAGCTCGATTTCGCGGCGCGAATGCCGTAGATGGTCGAGAGCAGCGTTGGTGGCGATCCGGCGCGCCCAGGCGCGGAAATTGCCGGCCGGGTCGAAGCGCGCTCGAGATTTGTAGATGCGCCAGAATGTTTCCACGGTCAGATCCTCAGCAATTCCGCTGTCGCGAACGATGCGGACAGTCCACACGTAAATTTCCTTCTGGTGCTGTCGAAACAGCGCCTCGAAGGCTTCCAAGTCGCCCGACGCGAAACGCTCCAACAGCTCCATTTGCCACTCTCTGTACCTACTTACTGGTTTTTCCGACTCTTGGTTACAGTTTTTTCTACGTCCAGGTCTATTCTATTCCTGAGGAAATTCAAGCTGGCGACTGGTACAAACAAATACAAAGAAAAAGGCCCGGACGGTCATCGCGTTCGGGCCTACTGGTTTCTGCTGAACCGAGGTTAATAGATGTCGTACTGCTCCCAGTGAAGGGTGGCGTCGGACTGGATGATGATGTGCTTGTGCGAAGTTTGCTCGAGTTCGTCGATGAGCATGGACTCGCGGGTCTTCAGAGCTTTGGCGATTTCGGGGTTCACGCGGATGGTAAGGTTCGGGCCTTCGTGATCGGCGGTGGCCATCTTGCGCGCTTCGGACTGGATTTCATAGCAGAGCGTGGGGATGGACTTGACCATGCCCGAGCCGGTGCAATACGGGCAAGGCTGGCAGAGGACGCGCTCGAGCGCCTGTTTGGTGCGTTTGCGGGTGATGCAGACGAGGCCGAACTCGTTGAAGGACAGCGCCTTTGACGGAGCCTTGTCTTCCTCGAGAGCCTGCTGCAGCGCGGACAAAACCTTCTCGCGGTTGCGGCGCTCCTCCATGTCAATGAAGTCGACAACAATGATGCCGCCGAGGTCGCGAAGACGAATCTGGCGAACGATTTCCTTGACGGCTTCGAGGTTAGTCTTGACGATGGTGTCTTCGAGGCGCGTGGAGCCCTTGCCGACGAATTTGCCAGTGTTGACGTCAATAGCGACTAGCGCTTCAGTATGGTTGATGACGATGTAGCCGCCGGATTTGAGCCAGACTTTTGCGCGCAGCGCTTTGTCAAGCTCGTGCTGGATGCCGAACTCTTCGAAGATCGGGGTTTCCTTGGTGTAGAGCTTGACCTTGTTGACGAGCTTCGGTTGAAAGCGGCTGACGAACTCGACGATCTTGCCGTACTCCTCCTCGTTGTCAATCCAAATGCCGGTGAAATCGTCGCTGACGTAATCGCGGAGAATGCGCTCGACAAGGTTGAGGTCGCGGTGGAGCAGAGCGGGCGCTTTGCGCTGCTCGCTGCGCTCCTTGATTTCGTTCCAGGTCTTGCCGAGAAACTCGATGTCGGTTCGAATCTCGTCGTCGGTGGCCCCGCCGGCCGCGGTTCGAACGATGAAGCCGCCGGGATAGGCGCCGCCGGCTTCGCTGACTAGGCGGCGCAAGCGCGAGCGATTTTCGGCCGAGATAATTTTGCGCGACACTCCCGTGTGGTGGACGGTAGGCATGTAAACCAGGAAGCGGCCCGGCAACGCGACGTGGCTCGTGATACGCGCGCCCTTTTTGCCGAGCGGCTCTTTGGCGATCTGGATGACGACGTCCTGGCCGGCCTTCAGCATCTCGGAGATGAGCTGCGGACGGCGCGACGGACCGGAATGCCCTCCCTGATAACCCCGGTTATGCCTAGGGGCACCTGGCCCGCGGCGTTCGAAACGCGGTCCGCCGCCGGGGCGTCCCCCGCGATCGGGACGGCCACCGCGGCCATCCGGGCGGCCGCCACGGCTATCGCGACCACGGTCGCGTCCACCACTGCGGAACGGCCGCTGGAAGCGTGAACGCGGGTTGCCGCCAATGCGCGCCGAGTCGCGCGGGAAATCTTCACGTGGAGCGGCCGGGCCGCCGACACGCGGGGCGCGAGTTTCGCCAGGAAGGAGAGTTAATTCGTTTTCGATGGCCGCAGCGCCTTCCGCGACGGGCTCGTCGGGGGCTGCTGAGATCACTTCCTCCTCGACATGCTCCGTCTCAACGTATTCATGCTCGGCATGTTCCTGCTCGCCGAGCTCGCGCGCGCCGTGAGCGGCGTCGTGTTCGGCGTGCTCATGAGCCATGTCCGCAGCGAATTCCGCCCGGTTGGCCGCGCGTCCGGCTTCGACTTCCTCGGATTCTTCCTCGGAGAGTCCAGAAACTTCGGCGACTGTTGTTTCTTCCGCCTCTTCCGTTTGTTCTTCTGTTTCTTCTTCGTCGAATTCAGCGCCACCGACGACCGCATCGGCCTCCGCTTCTTCCTGTGTCTCTTCGTGCTTGGCCTCGACGAATCCGGAGGCGAGCGCGGCGACTTGATCCTCGTTCAGATCAGTATCATTGCGGGCGGCTTCCGCGTTGTTTCCAGACGTCTCCCGCGAAGGTTCCACGAGTGCGCTGCCAGATGCGGAAGCTTCATCCGCGGCTCTCACGGCCTCTCCCGAAGGTGCTGCCTCGGCTTCGGTGCCAGCATCGGCCAGGAGCCAGCGGGGCAGCCCACCGGAGAACCGGCGAGGAACGCTGCCGCCACCCGGAGCGGTGACGGGCAGATTGCCTGTTGGGCGCGACGCAGTTTCTTCGACAGTGGGCCGCTCTTCTTGCATTTGATGCTCAACACCGGGAGCAGGCGCTGGTGAAGCGGCAGACTTGCCGCGATATTTTGCCAGCGATTCACCGGGAAGAATGATCTCTTCCTCGGGAACACTGGTCAGGGAAGGTGCCGGGCTGCGCGGAACTTCCGCACGCCGATTGTCATAACTGCGCGGGTGTCCACCGCGATTATCGTATCCGCGGGATTCGCTACCTTGCGGCGATGCATACTTCGAGGGAGGCAGATTGCGCCCGCCCGGAGCACCCTGCGGACGTCCGCCGCGATGGCGTCCGCCACGGCGCCCCCAACGGCCGCCTCGGCCACCATCTCCGCCGCGATCACCGCTGCGGCCAAAATTCTGGCCTGGACGGTCGTTACCGCTGCGGGCAGGGTAGTTTTGCGTGGGATTGTAATGCGGCGCGAAGTTCTGGGGCGCTGAAGCATTAGAATCCGGCTGGCGTTCCTCGCCTGCTTCGACGCGCCGGTTTTCCTCGGGAACAGGCTGAACAGCGTCGTGATGTTCCTCGAGATGCAGGTCTTCAGCGGCGGGCACTTCCTCGTGGAAAGCGCGCTGCTCGCCCACAGGATGGGTTTCGTCTTGATGGAACTCCTCAGGACGCACCACTTCGTGGTGTTCGCTGGCACGCGCCAGGGATTCACCGGGAAGCACTTCGACCGGGGAACCAATCGCGGGCGGCAGTGAGGCGACGGAAGTTTGCGGCTGGTCGTGCGGATGCCCGTGGTCGTAGTCCTCGAGGTTTTCGAAAACATCGCTGACGTACAAGAAAGCGTCGCCGTCGAGACCAATGTCCACGAAAGCGGACTGCATGCCGGGGAGGACGCGGGTGACTTTTCCTTTGTAGATACTGCCGACGAGCGCGAATTCTTTTTCGCGCTCGATGTAGATTTCGACTAACTGGCCTTCTTCGAGAATCGCGACCCGCCGTTCGTGGGAGGCCGCGGAAATAACCAATTCTTTGGACATGAAAACTCCTTATGCGTGATCCCGGCGTGGCCGGAATCACCCTTCTGTGCGGCCCCGGCTTGGCCGGGACCGACAGGACGCATCGCCGCGAGCTTCTGCCCGTCGGAGTTTCCAAAATTCGGCGCCGCTCCCGGCAATGCCGGAAAGCACGTTGGCCACACCTGTAGGAAAGTGGCTTGACGTTCGAAGCCAGAGGGGTCGGCCACGACCAAGTCGGGGCCACTTACAAAATGATTCCTCAGTCTGTCGAGGCTGGTCCGTCGCCGGAAACGAGCCGGGCGATCGGCGAACGATGCTGTCCTCACACTAAAATCCTTCTTACTTGCGATCCCGGCCGAGCCGGGATCCACAATTCCAATTCCTTCTCCGGTGCGCTCCGAGGAAGCGGAGACGTCACACGGCACTGGCGGCTTGGTCAGTTGACGAAGCGGCGAAGCCGAACATTCATCACCAGGCCAATCGCCAGGAAAACAAACAACGTGGCGGAGCCCCCGTAGCTCATCAACGGCAACGGGATGCCGGTTACCGGCATAGCGCCGATAACCATAGCCACGTTTACCAGTACATGGAACCCAAGCGCCGCTGCAACGCCCATGACCAGAAACATTCCCGCGCGATCTTTCGCGCGTTGAGCATTCTGCACTAAACGCAGCAGAAGCGCCATATACAGTCCGAGGGCCAGAAGCACGCCCTTGAATCCCTGTTCTTCAGCCCACGCCGACATGATGAAATCCGAATACCGGACGGGGATGTAGCCCAGTTGGTTCTGACTGCCATTACTGAACCCTTTGCCCCAAAAGCCGCCTGAGCCCACGGCAATCTTCGATTGCAAGAGTTGATAGCCGGAGCCTTTAGCGTCCTCTTCAGGGTGCAGGAAAGAGGTGATTCTCTCCCGCTGATACGGCTTGAGGATTCGCCTGCTGACGGGAGGATAGAAAACAGCCCCCACCAGCAAAATCCCTGCCAACGAAAACACCGCCGCGTGTTGCCACTGCAAGCCCGCCAGAAATGCACCAACCACCACCAAGGGGATCAGCACGAGCGCTGTTCCCAAATCGGGCTGCTTGAGTATCAAGACCAGTGGAACACCTACCAGCAATCCTGCCTTGATCAGATCACGCAGGTCAAGCTGATCGGAGCGCACTTCCGCGAAGAAGCGCGCCAACACAATGATTATAATCAATTTGACCAATTCCGACACCTGAAGAAGCTCTCCAACAGCGGGAACGGAGATCCAGCGCTTGGCGCCGAAACGGGTGTGCCCGACGAGGAGAACAGCGATCAGAGCCGCGATTCCAAGGAGGTAGAGGATGGGAGCCTGATCGAGAATCAGGTGATAGTCCAGCCGCGACAGCGCGAACATCAGGATGAAGCCGATGACCAGCCAGCGTACCTGCTTCGTGTGCATGCCCGCCAGCGAGCTACCGTGCGTGGCGGAATAGATTTCGATCACGCCGAGAGCGCAGATGGCTGCAAGGATGGCCAGGAGCAGCCAGTCGTAATCTCGCGTTCCTGGTGCGTCTTTCATGGGAGAAGTCGAGAGTCCAAAGTTGAAAGTTGAAAGACGGGAATCAGCCCCACAGCCCTGAAGGCACGGACCTGAGAGCTTCGCCCTTTTTGAATTAAGATCATGAAATCTTTCAGCGCTGCGGCTCCGCGCTGGCGCGTGCGGGCACAACCGCGGCAGTGTCGTCCGGCTTCAAGGCCGCCCGCGGAGCAATCGCAGCCACAGGAGCCGCGCCATTCCCTGGATCAGTCCGTTTGTATTCGGCGGTGACTTGACCCTCGGTCTTTTTGTTCTTCTTGTCGTAATAGGCCTTGATGACTTCCTTCACCACGGGCCCAGCCGCTTCGCCACCATGTTTTCCGCTTTCCTGTACTAGCACGGCAACGACAATTTCCGGATTGCGGCGCGGCGCGTAGCCGACAAACCAAGCATTGTCTTCGAACCTTTTCTGTTTCCCAAACTTTTCGCGAGTTGCGTAACCGATCACCTGCGCGGTTCCCGATTTTCCGCTCACTTCGATTCCGGGCAGCCTGACGTTTCGCGCAGTGCCACCATCTTCGTTGACAACGCCATACATCCCGTCAGTTATTTTCTCGACCGTAGATTCGGAAAGCGCGACCCGTTCCTCGCCGACGGTGGGCGCGTCCTTCAGCAGATGTGGCTGTTTAAAAACGCCGCCCATGGCGATTCCGCCGATCATTCGGGCGAGCTGAAGCGGAGTTGTCGTGACGGCGCCCTGACCCGTGGACACGGAAATCGTCTCACCCGCATACCACTTGCGATGAAAGACGCGCTGGACCCATTCGGCGGAAGGCATCAGCCCGGGCACTTCCTCGGGGAGATCGATTCCGGTCTTGTGTCCGAGGCCGAATTTGCTGCCGTAGTAAGAAAGACGGTCGATGCCCAAGCGCATTCCGACGTTGTAAAAGAAGACGTCGCAAGACTCGAGGATTGCTTTGTGCAACCCCACTACGCCGTGAGCGCTCTTCCCGTAAACCCAGCACTTGAATTGCCGGCCGTAAAAAGTGGCGTAGCCTGGGCAAAACGTCGTAAAGCTTTCCGGAGGATTTTTGTCCTCTAGCATGGCCGTGGCTGTCACGATTTTGAAAACAGATCCCGGAGCAAGCTGCGCCTGAATCGCGCGATTGAGCAACGGCTTTTGCCGGTCTTCGTTGAGATTCTTCCAGTCGTCCCCCGAGATGCGCACGGCGAAATCGTTGGGGTCCAGCGCGGGATGGCTGGCCATTGCCAGGACTTCGCCTGTGCGCGGGTCCAGCGCGACTACAGCACCAGGGCGCGGCCCCAGAGATTGCTCGGCAACCTGCTGCAAGTCGTAATCAATGGTCAGCTGAATCTGCTTGCCCGGGATGGCTTCCTGAGTGGAGAGGCGGTCTACCTCTTTACCGATGCTGTTCACGACCACGCGCCGCATGCCGTCCGTGCCCTGAAGCAGGTCGTTGTACTGGCGCTCCAGGCCGCTCTTTCCAGCGAAGTCACCGGGGCGGAGCTTGCCGTTGCTCGATTCGATCTGCTGCTCGCTGACTTCACCGACGTAGCCCGCAGCATGGGCGAGGAATCCGTTCGGCAGATAGCGCCTGCGGGAGACGGAAATCATTTCCAGGACGGGAATGTCGGACCGATGTGATTCGATGAAGGCGACATCCGCGGGCGAGGCGTCAGGCTTGATAATGATTGGCTGGAATTTTGGCAGATTCTTTGTATTCGTGAGCTGGTCACGCAAATCATCCATGGGGATTCCCAGACCGTCCGAGATGCCCGGGAGATGCTTTTCGACCAGGGCTAAATCATCGCGAAGCAGGAGCACGCTGAATGACGGCCGATTGTCGACCAGCACGCGGCCATCGCGGTCCAGCATGCGGCCGCGCGGCGCTATAACGGGAATGTAACGCACACGATTACGCTCGGCCAACGAAGAGTATTTTTCGGCGTCAATGACCTGGAGCTTCCAGAAACCGAGCAGCAACACGCCGATCATTCCCACGATGATGTAGGAGGCCACCGCCAGCCGCGCTTGCGGCAATCGATTGTCGTTGCGGAACCAGTACGACACGAAAACCCCGCGCGCGAGTACTTTTATCTCAGGGCTTTCGCCCGGATCGGCCCAATTTAACTAAACTGGCCGGACTAAACTCGCGTCACGAAAAAATCCACAGCGTGGGTTTCGAGTTGACTCCAACTTGGGCAGAGTCACGCCGAAAATTTCCTCGAACCTGGGAATCGAAAAAATCTCCCGGAACTCCCGAATCACCGCCGGACTGAAGCTGCGTGAAGCAGCAAGAGTCTTTTCAAACGTATCACCTGCCAGAGTGGGCCGCAAGCCGTCCGGGAGGACAGGTTCCAGGAATGCATTTTGGTATTTTTGCGCGACCGCTGCGTTGCGCTTGTTGCCGTGGTTGTGCGTATCACGCTATCGTAGGCAATTCACTATGACCGCTGAATCGAACAGGGAAAAGCCGCTACGGCTGGCGCTGATCGGCATGTCCGGCGCTGGGAAGACGTTCTGGACAAAGAAGTTAGCTGCGAACGGGTTTCCTGCGGTTTCCTGCGACGACCGCATCGAGGAAAAGCTCGCGCCGCGCCTTGCCGCTGGCGGCTACTCTGGCATCAACGGTGTCGCCGCCTGGATGGGCTGGCCGGACTCCGCGACGTACGCCCAACGCGAGTCCGAGTACCTGGCCGAGGAGATTCATACGCTGGATGAAATCTTGACGGAACTCGAGAAGCAGCCTCAGAAATCCCTGGTGCTCGATACCACCGGAAGCGTCATTTATACCGGGAACAATTTGCTGATGCGCTTGCGGCGTCAAATGACGATCGTGCATCTCGCGGCTTCCGCGGAAGAGCAGCAGTTGCTGATTGAAAGATATTTGAACGACCCCAAGCCGGTATTATGGCGCGGCGCGTTTCAACCAAAGGCGGGAGAAAAAGCTCGCGACACGATAGCGCGATGTTATCTGGCCCTGATTGCCGCGCGCCGCCAGAGTTACCAGGCACTTGCGCATTGCACGCTGCAAGTCGCCGCGTTACGCGACGGTTCGCTGGATGCCTCCGCGTTTCTGGAAACGATTCAACGCAAGTTGTCGAACGCGCGATGAGCGAAATTCATTGAGATACCGGAGCACATCGCGCAAGGCCCCGCTCACCTCGCTTCGCGGCGCTGTGCTGCGCGGGCTTGCGCCCGACGGCGGCTTATACATGCCGGTGGAAATCGCGCGGCATTCTTCCGAAGAACTGGAGGAGTTTCGGCGGCTGCCGTTCACGGAAGTCTGTTTCCGCGTGGTGCGGCCGTTTGCCACGCCGGACGTCCCGGAAGAAGTGCTGTGGCAAGTCGTGAGCGAGGCAATCACCTTTCCCGTGAAGCTGGTTTCGCTCTCGCCGGGCCTGCACATCCTGGAGCTGTTTCACGGGCCGACGCTGGCATTCAAGGATTTCGGCGCGCGCTTCATGGCGCGGTTGATGGGCTATTTCGTACGCGGCGAAACGCGGCCCCTCACGGTGCTGGTGGCGACGTCGGGAGACACGGGAAGCGCTGTGGCGCACGGTTTTCTGCGCGTGCCCGGAATCCGGGTAGTGATTCTCTACCCTTCAAAACGCATCAGCGAAGCGCAGGAAAAGCAGTTCACCACCCTCGGCGAAAACATTACCGCGCTGGAAGTAGCGGGCACGTTCGACGATTGTCAGCGGCTGGTGAAGCAAGCCTTTTCCGATGTGGAGCTGAACAAACGCGCGTTTTTGACATCGGCGAATTCGATCAATATTGGACGACTGCTGCCACAGATGTTTTATCACGTTGCGGCATACCGGCAATTGCCGGTGGCCTCCGTGCCGCTAATCGTTTCCGTGCCCAGTGGAAACTTCGGAAATCTCACCGCGGGAATTTTCGCCAAACGCATCGGCTTGCCGGTGGCGAAGTATGTGGCCTCAACAAACGCCAACGACGTGGTGCCGGAATACCTGCGCACCGGAGCGTTTCATCCGCGCGCGGCGCAGGCGACTTATTCGAATGCCATGGACGTGGGTAATCCGAACAATTTTCCGCGATTGCTGGATTTGTGCCGCAACCGCCTCGAATATGTGCAGAAGGAAATTTGGGGCCACGGCGCGACGGATGAAGAAACGTTACGAGAGATGAAAGCGATCCACGAGCGCTTCGGCTACGTCGCTGATCCGCACACGGCCGTCGGCGTGCTCGGCTGGGAAGCCTACAAGAGCCAACATCGCGAACCCGCACAGGGCTTGGTGCTGGCGACAGCACATCCCGCGAAATTTGCCGACGTTGTGATGAAAGCCATCGGCACAGCCCCACCGCTGCCGGATCGTCTTGCCGCCTACTTGAAGCGCGAGAAGCTTACGCTGCCGATGTCCAGCGCTTACGACGACTTTAAACAATTTCTACTCACCCAATAAACAGCGAAAAACTCGATCACGAATCCAGCGGCGGCCAAACTGCGTCGAATCGCTAGTTCTTACGCAGGCGGTCAAGGAGCAGGAAGAGAAAAACGGCGACGAGTGCGTTGACCACAGCCGCGGCGAAAAGGTGCATGTTAAACCAAGGTTCGGGCTGCGCCAGCAGAATGCGCCGCGTAAGAACCATTAAGCCTTGATGTCCGACGAAGAAAGCAGCGGTGAGCGCAAACCGCGCGGCGGGATGCTCCGTATCGAGCCGCGCGCCAATCGAGGAAGCGAGATACCCGATGATGGTTTTCGCGATGCCGTAGAGTCCCAGCGGCACCGTGGGGCCGCTGAGGCTGTCCTGCAGAAGACCGATGACCATGCCCAGAAGAAGTCCCGTCGAAGGATTGCGCCGGCTCAGGCCAAAATAAATCGTCACGAGCAGAGGGAAATCAAGGACGGCGGCCCTTGCAAAATGAATTGGGAACGAGGCCTGGATCACCAGCGCCAGCAGCGTGGCGACAATGATCGCGCCCGTGCGAAACTTGTGAACTTCGATGTGCGATTCGCCGCGGATATCAAAGGCGTCGTTCATCGTCTTGCCACCGGTGGGGAGGTGCCTGCGCCGGGCGCGGACGGTTGCCCATTGGCGGGATGCTCTTCACTTTTCGTCTCGAGGGGACGGAGTGACAGTAGAACCAGCACTTCCTCCAGACGCTCGAGATTTGCAGCCGGTTTGATGCGGATTTGTTTGAACGGATTTCCGGGCTTGATTTCCGCGACGGTGCCCACCGGAAGATCGCGCGGGAAGATGCGGTCCATGCCGCTGGTAATGACGCGTTCCCCGAGATTGACGGTGTCGTCGTTGGGGACGTATTTCATGACCAGCAGAGGCTCACCCTGTCCCCCAACGGGGCTTTGGATGCGGGAATCGGCCAACATTGCTCCGACGCCGCTCTCCTTGTCCGTCAGCAGAAGCACCTGTGAGGCATTCTGATAGGCTTCGACGACTTTGCCGACCACGCCGTCCGGAGTGATCACTCCCATGTTTTTCCGAATGCCATCGCGCTCGCCGCGGTCCAGTTGGATCATCAGGCTGGCGGTTCCCGCCCCCGTGCCAATCACCCGCGCTCCGATCATGGGGACGTCGCCATGCGATTGCCGGAAATTCAGCAATACCGCCAGTCGGTCGGCTTCCGCGGCTTTGCCCTGAAGCTGCGCGATTTGCAGTTTCAGCGCATCATTCTCACGGCGAATCTCCTCGTTCTCCTTGGTAGTGTTTTGCAGCGCGAAGTAGTGGCGCCACGCATTGCGAAACCAGCCGAAGCCCGAAGAGCCAGCCCGTTCGAAGGGTGAAACTGCGCCGACAGTCCAGACCCGAATGAGGCGCCCCTCCGAGTCGCGCTTGATCTGCACGGCCAGCATGAGCACCTGCAACACAATGACTCCTGTGAGCAGGACCAGTGATTTGTGGCGAGAGGGAATGGCGACCATTGGGCGATATTCTCTTCGTATTTGCTGGAGCGCGCTGTGACTAGTGACTAGTGACAGATAGCTCGTGATGTTAGTGATCAGTCCTAAGTTCGAATGAACTGCCGCGAATCGTCCGGCTACTCGCGTCACTCGAGAATTAGTGCAACATCTCAAAGTTCAAAGACTGAAAACTTTTCTCTCAATCGATACAAACCTGGCGCAGCAATTTGAAATCGCTTAGCATTTTCCCCGTGCCGAGCACCACAGATGCCAGCGGATCATCCGCAATCGAAACCGGCAACCCGGTTTCCTCGCGAATCCGCTTGTCGAGATTCTTCAGCAGCGCGCCGCCGCCCGTCAAGACGATACCTCGGTCGCTGATATCGGCGGAAAGCTCCGGAGGTGTGCGCTCGAGGGCTACGCGCACGGCGTTGAGAATGGTCGCGACGCATTCGCTCAGGGCCTCGCGAATTTCGCTGTCGTCGATGGTGACCGTTCGCGGCACGCCTTCAATGAGGTTACGCCCCTTGACTTCCATCGTAAGCGGTTTTTCCAGAGGATACGCGGAACCAATCTCCATCTTGATCTGCTCCGCCGTGCGCTCGCCGACGAGCAGGTTGTACTTGCGCTTCAGATACTGCATGACGGCTTCGTCCATCTCGTTGCCCGCCACGCGCACGGACCGCGAATAAACGATGCCGCTCATGGAGATGACCGCGATGTCCGTGGTGCCGCCGCCGATGTCCACCACCATGTTGCCGGAGGGTTCCTCGATCGGCAGCCCGGCGCCAATTGCCGCGGCCATAGCTTGTTCGACTAGAAACACTTCGCTGGCTCGCGCGCGATACGCGGAGTCCTGCACGGCCCGCTTTTCCACCGGCGTGATCTCGCTTGGGACGCCGATCACGATTCGTGGATGTACCAACACGCGGCGGTTGTGCGCTTTCTGGATGAAATAGGTCAGCATCTTTTCGGTGACTTTGAAGTCCGCGATGACCCCGTCTTTCATCGGCTTGATGGCGACAACGTTGCCCGGCGTGCGCCCGAGCATCTCTTTTGCTTCGCGGCCCACAGCCACGACTTCCCCGCTGGACTTGTTGATGGCTACGATCGAAGGCTCGTTGACCACAATGCCTTTACCGTGCGCGAACACCAGCGTATTTGCAGTGCCCAGATCGATGGCGAGGTCGGAAGAAAACAGACTGAACACCGACCTCATGTTGTAACCGTTCTTATTCATCCCCACATCCCCCTGCGGAGAAAGACTCTCCGCTGTCCGGCCGGCAATAACGCTGACCTTACCGCGGCCAGCCCCCAGCATCTATTGTCTCCGGACACCGCGACCAGCGCAAAGGCGCTTGGGTCTTTCTTCGGAGCTCTTACTTCGGAACCACGATGGACACCTGCTTCATCGCCGTCCCGCCGCGGCGATTCGACCCGATAATCGAAATCGTGTGCTGGCCCGGAGCAAGCTTTTCGGTGAAGTGCCGGAAATTACCATCCGGCGCTATGTTCGGCACGGATTGCCCATTGATAATCAGAGCCGCGCCGGGTTCCGTCCGGCCCACGATCTCCGCCGACTGTCCAACAACCTGCGTGGTGGTTATCTCCAGGACCATTTCCTGGGACTTGCCTTGCGCGACGAGCGTGAATTTGAAAATTGCACTGACTTCGCTGGTCTGCTTCTTGCCATCCGTGGCGGTGACGCTCCAAAAATAGTCACCGGGGTCCAGGCCCGTCACGTCTACGCCCGTACCTTTGGTTGGCGCTTCTTTTACCGTCTTGGTGAACATGGCAGTAGTGCTGATTCGCAGTGTGTAGGATACCGCCTCTTGCACTGACTTCCACTCAAAATGAACCGGGTAGAGCCGCGGATTTTCGGCGGTGATCGGCGCCAAATTCAACGGCTCGACAAGATCCGGAGGCGCAAGGACGTTGGATTTCTGAATCGGGCCGCCCTTGGAAATCGTCGCTTTTTCCCACGGTGCCAGATCGATCGTTTGTTGGCCACGTTGTACTTGCGCGCTGCCGCTTGAAACGACGAATTCGCTTTCCTTCTTCTCAGGATCAGACTTGACCGCCGCGCGGCTGTTGGAATGCAGTTGGGCGGTCGCATCTTCTGCGCTGACCGCGGCCTTGGAGTTTGGGGAACTCCAGTTTGGCGTTGTAAGGTCGACCGCGCCGTGATTGATTTGCATTGCCACGCTCGTGGGCCTGTCGTTCTCCGTAGAGTTCTCCTCGACGGTGACAAGCGTGTCCGGCTTCACCGTGTAGGTCGTGCCGTCAGCGAAGGTGATGCGAGCGTTGGCGTCGGCGCCGGTCTGAACGAGATCGCCCTTGTCGAGAGAAGTGCGATAGTCCGCTTCCACCCATTGCACGGAATTCACTTTTTTCACTTGGACTTTGCCGTCGAGGTTCACGAACTTGGCGTGTTTCAGATCAGCAGCTTGCGTTTCATTTTCTGGATCGTTGATTTTCTCCGTGACCTTCTTCATCACCACCGCATACAAGTCGGGCTTGGCAATGAAGATCCCTGCGGAAATGATTGTTAGCGCCAAGAGCGCGTAGACGATCACCGTCTTATAGGTAACCGCCTTCCAGTACACTTCGACGCGCGCCGCCCTTTGGTGCGCCTGGGCGAGTTTTGGCTCAATGGGTGTTTGTGTCGTCACGGTTGACTGTGCTGCGAACGCTCCAATTTTTCAATCTAGCACAGCAGTTTCCGTATGGATGGATTGCGAAGGCGCGCGTAGTCAAACTGCAAATAGCAGAGCCGCGCCCTGCCCGATTGAACTTTGCCTGTCCCTTGGTGCAGGTCACTCAGCGAACCTGTTGTTGCCCTCTTTTCCGGATGAAAAAGTGCTGCTTGTCCACGCCCGCGGGAACCGCGACGTCGAAAAATCCCACCATCATTTCGTCGTAGGTCTGCTAGGAGCGAGCCGAAGGAAAGTTCAATCACTGATCCTGAAGAGGGCGCTGACCTCCCGGCCGACGATTCTGTTTGAGACGTGTCCCTATATCTCCTATAATCTTAAGTTTGTCTACGGACGTGGGAGACTCATCGGATGGTTGGCGCAAAAGATAAAAGCAAACTTGGGTACCGCATCCTTCTCGGGGCTGTGGTCCTGGTCCTGGGCGGCAGCATGCTGCTCTACCTCGTTCCTCAGTCGCCGGTCAGCGGCGAGATAGCCACGGACACTGTGGCCAAGATCGGAGATGAGTCCGTTAGCGTGCAAGACGTGCGCCAGCAGCTCAAGCAGATCGAGCAGCGGAATCCCAACATGAAGCCCCTCGAGGCCCTGTACGCCCAGCAGATCCTGAAGCAGTTGGTGTTTCAAAAAGAGATCGAATACGAAGCCAAGCGCCTCGGAATCGCCGTTTCCGATCAGGAGCGAGCCGATCGCATTCGCCAATACGTTCCGACGGCCTTCAATGGTGGAACCTTTGTCGGCATGGACCGCTATTCCGCCGAAGTCCAGGCGCGCTTCCAACTGACCGTGCCCGTCTTCGAGGAGCTGATTCGTCAGGGCTTGCTTGAGGAAAAGTTCCGCAAGCTCGTAACCGACGGGATCAGTGTGGGCCCCGCCGAGCTTCAGGACGAATTCCGCTACAAGAATGAGAAGGTGAAGCTGGAGTACGCGCTCATCAAGCCCGAAGACCTCGAGGGCAAGATTTCACCGGATGAGGCGGAAATCCGCGCTGCCTATGACAAGAACAAGTCTAAATACCAGGTGGCCGAGCGGCGCGTGGTGCGCTACGCCCTTGTGGACGTCAACCAAATCCGCCAGAGCCTGCAAGTCTCCGATGACATGCTCAAGCAGCAATATCAGGCCAACATTCAACAGTATCAAGTGCCGAACCGCGTGCACGTCGAGCACATTCTCTTCATGACCGTCGGAAAGACGGACGCTGAAGTCGAGGAGATCAAGAAAAAGGCTGAGGACGTTCTAAAGCAGGTCAAGAAGGGCGGAAAATTCGAAGACTTGGCGAAAAAGTACTCCGAAGACCCCGGCTCGAAGGATAAGGGCGGTGACTTGAGTTGGATCACTCAAGGACAGACGGTCCCAGAATTCGAGAAGACAGCTTTCAGCCTCAGCCCCGGCCAGGTCTCGGATCTCGTCAAGACGCAGTACGGCTTCCATATCATTAAAGTCCTGGAAAAAGAGACGGCTCGCACCAAGCCCTTCGACGAAGTGAAAGATTCGCTTCGCGCGCCTCTCTTGCTTTCGCAGTCGGATAAGCTGGCAAGCGACACGGCCGATAAGCTGTCCGCCGCAATCCGCCAGTCCAACAAGATTTCTCTGGACGACTTGGCAAAACAGTATCACCTGACGGTGAACGAAACGCGGCCTATTGCTGCGACAGACCCCTTGCTGGAGCTCGCCAATTCCCAAGAAGCCAAGGATGCCATCTTCCGCTTGAGGCTGGACGAAGTGAGCCTCCCAGTTCGAACCGATCGCGGGTATGTCGTCCTCGCGGTGAAGTCGAGCCAGCCGGCACACCAGGGCTCGCTTGAAGAAGTCCGCGACCGCGTGGTCACCGACCTGAAACGCGAAAAGTCCACTGACATAGCGAGGAGCAAGGCCGAAGAGCTAATCAAGCGCGTCAAAGGTGGCGAGAAATTCGATGCCGCTGCCCGAGCCCTCGGCCTGGAGCCGAAAATGAGTGATCTGATCGCGCGTGATGGCTCCATACCCGGCGCGGCCAGTGGCAAGCAGGTCAGCGCCGCTTTCAACCTCAAGGCCGGCGACACTGCTTCTCCCTTGAGCCTGGGGCAAAACTGGCTCGTCTACCACGTAGCCGAAAAAACGGAAGCCAACCCGGCCGATTTCGACAAGCAGAAGAAACAACTGACTGATGAGCTCCTCCAATCCAAGCGGAACTTGGCATTTGAAGCTTTCCAGAAGTCCTTGGACGACCGCATGAAACAGGAAGGCAAGCTCAAGCTCATGCCCGATAAACTGAAGAGCTTCGGCACTTTTGGCTAACTCTAAGTAGCACAAAATAATAGGCTTACATGTTTCTAACGCCGCGCTTGCCTTTCCTTACGCGTCTCGATACCCTAGTACAGTCTTCCTTGAAGCCGAATTCCACGCGGAACGCTGCCGCTTGGTGTCTCTTGGGTGCGGCGCAATCGCTGGAATTCGGAGTGGAAACAGTGATGGCTACCAAGCGCCATCAATCCAAAGATCGGTGATACCAACATGGCAGCACGCACATCCTCTGTCCGCAACGACTATCGCTGCACCATCGACCGCAATCAGGCTGGCAAATACTGTGTCCGCATCCAAGTCCACTACCCCCGCCATGCCTGGACGCTGGGCGTCTTCTTTCTGGCTTCGTCCTTCGATCGCGCGATGAAAAAACTCGAAGACGCTCTGGATTTCCTCCAGCATCAGGAAGAGAAACTGTGGTTTTGGGGCGTGGATCGCGCCGAGGACATGGGTTTTTCGGCTGAGTTTCTGAAAGAGGCGGGGTTGTATCTGGACCGCCGCGCGGAATTTCCGCGAAGGGCTACCAGCGTTTCATTAGTTCCGGAGCGCCAGGTACCTGCCTTCGTTCTCGGACCGATGCGCCGTGGCCTCGCCGAGAACGTCGAAATGTCTCGAAGCACCGCGGCGGCCGGCGACTAACTCCAAATCCCCTATTTTGAGACGTTTCTCCGCCGAGGTGCGCTTGCCCGGTTAAGTTTAGTCCGCGGTTTTGCTCGGTGCGGCTGGTACGGCTTCGCGGATTAGCAGGGGAAACCGCGGGAAGGAAAAGCTCCCCGCCACGTCGTCAATCACATTCACCTGGCAGAGGTATAGCCCCGGCTTCAAAGCCTGCAATGGCAGGTCCATCTGGAAAATAACCGCCTTGCGGTCCGGGGCTGTGACTTCGTTCGCCACCACCGGTTTTGATTCGTAAATTTTTGTGGCGCCCTGCAAGAACTCGATGCTCGTGAAAACTCGGATGCTGTCCTTCACCGGCTTGGGCGCCGGCGCATCCTTGGCTGTCCGGTTCTGGCCATTGGTCGCCGCGGGTGCCGGATTCTTTCCCTTCGCCGCATCGTACACTTCGTATTGCAAATAAAGATGTTGGTCGGGCGCGAACACATGCGTGATGTTCGGGACAAGTTCCATCTGGTCTCGAACCAACGGGTTCGGCCCGCTCTTCTTGTTTGCGGCAGGAGCGCGCTGGCTGCTCAGCACGACCGAGCTCATTTTCAGCGGCGTCTTGCGGAGGTCGGGGATCTGCACGTCCGTCTCGAAAGAACCAATCCGGCCAGTCTGATTCTCGCGGATGACAAACTTCAGGTGGTAGCTGCCCGGAGCGAGTATAAAGCCCGTGTTGTACTGCACATTCTTGCGGCGGACCTCCTGCGTGGCATCCACAGCTAGCTTTACGGTGTCTCGCAATTGCCCGACGGGGAATTTTCCCCCTTCACGAACCTCCCCGATGATGTCGATTGTCGCGTTGTCCTTCTCTTTTTCCGTTACGAAGGGGATCTGCGAGCCTGGTACCACCAGCGAAACTGCCAGGTAGTAGTGCGAATCGTCCTGGCGGAAGAACGCCGTTCCCGCGTACAGGGGCACGTCCACGCGAGGCAACTGCGCAGCCAGCTCGTCGTCGAGTTGCTGCTCGCGGTCCGCGCGGTTCAAGTGTTCGAAATCCCGTCCCGCATAATAACCCGCGCGAAAATCGAGTTTCAGGTCCGGCCGGTTGGCCTGCACTTTCAATCGCCGAAATCTTCCGTCCTTCAGCGGGTTGTTGCTCGTGAAGCCTAGAACGTAGTACGCCGAACTATCCTTTTGGACTTGTGAAAATACGCTTCCGAAATCATTCGAATCGAAAAACGCCTTGCCGCCAGTGTCCGACGAAAGCGTCGCCAGCGTTTCCTGCGATCCCGCATTGTTGTTCAAATCGTTCAGCACGGCAGCGCCCGAATACGCCGCTTGCCCGTGCAGGCTGGCCGATTGCGCTTCCCCGCCCGGCGGGAAAGCCTGCAGCCCGCGGATATCCAGCGAATAGATCGATACGTTTGCTTTTACTGCCGCCGCGGTCGCGGCGCGCAGGGCAGACTGGTTGTCCGATCCCGTCTGGCTGATTCCGTTGCTGAAATAGATGAGGCTCTTTTTCTGCGGGAGTTTGCCAAGCGCCTGCATCAGCGACTGCAACGCCAGCAGTTTGCGGTCGGCGCTGAATGTGTTGAAATCCGTATCGTCGGCCGAAAACGCTCCGCTGGTTTCCGCCGCGCCTTCCGTGCTTCCCGAGTTTCCGTTTTCGAACCCCTGCCCTTGTCCGGAATTATACGCGGTCAGCGCCGCCAGCAACTTGGTCTTGTCGTCCGTAAAATCCAGGTCCACCCGCATGTTCGTGGCCAGGGACACCAGCGCCATCAAATCGGCCGGCTGCATCTTTGTGCTGACGAATTTCTTCGCGGCTTCCACCGACCGGTCAATTTGTTCCGGCTCCATCGCGGAAAAATCAAAAAACAGCAATATCAGTCGCCGGTCGCGCGCGTCCAGCGATGGCGTCGCTTGCTTTCCGGAACGCAGCAGCGTCCCGACTGCGATGCCCGATACGGTCGCTTCCGCCGCGCCGGCGGTTGCCAGCTCGTCTACATTCTCGAAATCGAAAGTGGAAATCTCCTGCTTCTTCCCATCCTCGAAGAGCGTGAAATCTCCCTTTTTCAGGTCGCGAACGAGGTTCCCCTTCTTGTCGTGCGCAACCACATTCACCAGGACGAGTTCGCTCGTCACCTGAATCCGCGACTCAGCTTGTCCGGTCTGCTGGGCCATCACCGGCGCCGCTGCCTGTAAGAGCAGCCCTGCTGCGCTGAAGATCGAAAATGTCTTTCTCGCAAACTGCATACTCTTCATAGTCCTTTAGAATCGGAAGCGCGCCAGCATAGTCACCCGCCGCATCCCACCCGTCCCCGTGACCTCCCCGTAGGTAAAGGAATTCACCACCGTGTTGATGGCGGTGAAGTGCACGGTATTAAAAACATTGTTCGCGGAGATTCGCAGGTCCAGCGCGCGCGATTCTCGGACCTGGATCGTCTTGTTGAGCGACATGTTCATCGATACTTGTCCCGGGCCCTCGATGATATTTCGTCCGGCGTCGCCAAACCTGGAGCCATTCGCGTTGGCACATGTAGCGCTCGGCGCGCAAAACGCCGCCGTATTGAACCACTTGAGCGTGGTCGGATCGCTTATTGAAATCGATTGCCCTCCGACGGCGTTTGCGCGAAGCGACCCGCTCACGCCGCGCCCGATGTCCAGCCCTCCGCCCAGCACGCGCGGCGTGAAGTACAGGCCGGATCCAATCGTGAAGTCACCGCTCCACTGCCATCCTCCCAGAATGTGGCTCCATGCCCCCTTGGGAGCGAATCGCCGATTTTCGCCGAACGGCAAATCCATAATCCAATTTCCCGTGAATTTATGCCGCTGGTCAAAACTGGAAAGCCCGCGGTCCGCGGAAATGTCGAACGGATTTTGCGCGACAACGCTTCCTCCACCGCCGATGGATGAGGCGTCATCAATGGACTTCGAAAACACATACTGCGCGCTCAGCCCCAGCCCTTTTGTCATGCGTTTGCGTACCCGCACCGTGGCCGCGTGCAGGATGGAGTTACCTTCTGACGTCTCGTAGATAAATGGCTGGCCGCCGGCGACCACCAGCGCGCGCTCCGTATCCAGCCGCGTTCCCTTCGCGCCGTTGTACCCCGCGTTCATCACCACGCCGCCGGGCAATTCCCGCTGCACATCGAGATTCCAGATCTGCACGTACCCAAGGCGATAGTTTGGGTTGACGGCGAAATTGTTGGTCACCGTGCTACTGGAAGCGGCCGGGAATCCGTTTGTGATTGTCAGTGGGCTCGCGCCGATGAGGCCGTTGACGTCCGTGGTATTGGTCGCTGTGCTCGCGAAGGGCGGTTGAAACGCGAAGTTCTGGATCATGATGCCGTACTGCGCGAGGTTGTAGTTGATTCCATAGCCTGCCCTCACCACCATTTGCTTCTGCGGTTTCCAGGCAATCCCGGCCCGTGGCGCGAAGTCGTTGCGATCCGGACGGATGAGGGACGCCGGAAATGTTCCATCGATGGGCCCGGCCTGGCCAGGCAGCACAGGCGCGGCCGCCGTAAAACCGGGCGCCACGTCCAGATTCGCGATGTGATTCTGTGACTCCGTATAAGGTCCGTTGTACTCGTAGCGCAGCCCCAAATTGAACGACAGATTCGAACGGAACCGCCAATCGTCCTGCGCGAAGAAATCATACGCATTGGCCCGGAAATTGTAGGAAGGTGCGCCGGACTGCAGCGAAGTTTGTTGCGGGAACCCCAGCAGGAAGTCCGCAAAATCGTAACCCGTATCGGTTACAGGTTGAGTGCTCCCGGCTGAGTATTGCGACGTCGCGAACCCGGTAAAAACAAAACTGCCCTCCGCGCTCCTCGCCGAGCGGAAACTCTGCAGGATGCGCCGGTAGTCGCCTCCGAATCGCCAGTTGTGCTTGCCGCGATTCCACGCAATTGTCTCCGAGACGGTGTAGGTCTGGTCGAGTTCACGGCGCGGTGTCGGGTCGTTCAGTCCACCGAACGATGTGAAGCTGATTCCCGGCAGACCCCAGTCAAACGGATCGTTCGAAATCCCGCTTATCCCCGCACCACCCGGTCCCGAGACGTCCGTGACGTTCGAATACAAGTTGGTTGTCGAAATATGATTGTGGTTGTAGTTCACCCGAAAGATATTTGTGATGCGGCCTTTCCCATAGGTCCAACCTGCGCTGGCGTTAAGCCCTTGGGTGTTCGTTCCTCCCGCGAGCGACGGGAAAGGGTTCACGATATTGCTCGAGCCGCGCGACCAGTTCAGCCCAAAATTAATATTGTTCTGCGAACGCCGTCTGCCTCCTCCGCCTCCGCCGGCCCCTCCGGGGCCTATGAAGATGGGGCCGGAGCCGGGTCCGATGGCCTGCCCAAAATTGTGAATCAGTCTCAGGATCACCGTATCCGAATTGCTCTCCGCCGACGTCACGTAGTGGAAATTCTGGCCGGAAGCCGTCGGCCCGATATTTGGCAGCGGAATGAACTTTAACAGCGCCGTCGCCGCGGGATTGATCAAGGATGGATCGATTTCATCCAACACTCCGTTGAACTGATATTGCTGCCCGGTCTTAGGATTGAATATTTGCACGGGCTTGCCATCATTGTATGTCGCCTTGGAAAAATCACCGTTGCGTTCTGGTACTGTTGGCACCGTGGAAAAGGCATCGTACGGGTTGCTCCCGCGCGACCCGTTCCATCCGCCGAAAAAGAACCATTTGTTTCCCCCGTTGAATATCTTGGGGATGTTCAACGGTCCGCCTACGTTGGCGCCGAAACGAGACTGGTTGTAATCCGCCTTGGGCGATTCAATGCCGGTCAGCGAGTACGGTCGGGAGTCCAATCCCGCGTTATCGTCGGAGAAATACAGCAGACCATGTGGCTGATTGATGTTGAAACCTTTCGGCATCCTGCCAATGACGACCATCCCACCGCCGGGCCCTCCGAAGCCGCCGCCACCCCCGCCGCCCGGGAAACCACCGCCGCCTTCGCGTTGCATGCGGTCGCGAAACTCCTGGATCCGTTGTTGCAGCTCCTCTTCGTTTCCGCCGCCGAAATCCTGCGTCCGTCCTTGTGCGCCGCTGACGCTTACCGACTCTGTCGGTCCCTCCGCTCCCGCTCCGTTCAAAGGAAGGCTTGAAAGATCGCCGCCGCCTTGGCCCCCACCGTTACTAGCCGCTCCGCCGAAGCCGGAGCTTCCACCGGCAAGGGCGGAGAGCGCACTGTCCATCGCCAGGCTTTGAAATCCCCTGCCTGCTGCGGCAATTGCGGCGTTGCTGTTGTTTGACTGTTCCTGTTGCCTGGAAGCCAAAATCAGTTCGGCATCCACTTTCGCCGATGGATTCTCAGGATTCAGCACCACTTCCTGCGTGAACGCGGCGAATCCCATGAACTCGACGCGCACCACGTATCTTCCGCGCGTCATGCCTGACAATCCAAATTTGCCTTCGGAATTTGTCACTACCGAGAATTTTTTCCCGGTCAACGTGTTGGCCGCTGTAACGGTCACTCCTGGCAGCGGAGTTTTGCCGCTCCGTGCCGAACCGTTGATTTCATACGCTGGGGCTGCGGCGGGAGTCGTCACGGACTGCGGCGTCGGCGCTGGCGGTGCTTCTTCCTGCGCGCGCAAGCGCGCCGCAAAAAGAAGCGCCACGAAGTGGAGTATCAGGATGCCGCGAGCGATGGGCTTCAAATCTAGGTCTCCCTGAGCGAACTATGGCTGAGGCGGTTTGTCTTTTGGCAGGATCGGAGCTGCAACTCCTCCAGAACCGTTTCGAATCATGCCCATCTGCTGCAAGTTCTTCCATTGCTCCGGAGAAAGGACCATTACATTTTTCGGAACGAACGCATTGTTCTCCACGGCCCCGCGCACAACCACGTGGTCGCCAACCTGTATGTCCGCCATCGTGATGCTTTCGCGCCCTCTGCGGAGCGAAGTCTCCTCGTTCAGTTCCAGCGTCTGCGTGACGTTGTCCGGCCGCAACACGGTGAGTTTCGGCGCGTCGACGGATTTCACTTCGCCTACAACGAAATCCTTCCCCATTTCACCGAACACTCTTGCGCCGCCCTCGGGCCCTCCCCCGGAGCGCCCGCCGATCAACAGCGCGGTTACGCTGTGATCCGCATTTTCCTCCCCGCGCACGAATACCATGTCGCCAACCTTGAAATCTTCCAGTTTTGCGCCTTGCCGGTCTTTGCGGTATTCCGTCTTACCCGTAAACTTCACGGTAACCGTTGCCCCGTCCGGCTTGGCTAACTCCAACGATCCTTTATTGATTGCCGTAATCTTTCCGAACAACGGCTGGCCCCGGCCGTCTTCCGGTCCTTGCGTCAGCCTTGCGGGCGCTTCTCCCCCTTGGCCCTGACCCGCTGCCCCAGCCGCTGGCGTCTGGCCTCGGCTTGCCGTTGCCGCAAGCAAAAGCAGCAAACCTATGCGCAAGAATAGTTTTCCCCGCATCATCATGAAATTTTCCATTTCAAACCCTCTCACCCCTAATGACGTAAGCCCAAGCCCCAAAGTAACGCTGCCGAACCTTCCTGGCCAACAGTAATTCCTCCCCTTCCTTGTTTCCTCAAAAAGGACACTAAAGTTCCCGTTCGAAACGCCTCCATCACTTGCAATTGCGATTAGTGCAACCGGCCCCATCGTTTTTTCTTCTTTCTTGACTTCCCCCTCGTTCTCCGACATCATGCGCCCATTCCACCGAGGAAGACCCGCGACGCATACCTGAGCCACCTGCCCCCACCCAGCCACGCTCTTGCGAGTGTCCCTGGCAGGATGGATCAGCCGCCACGGGCGAAGGGATAACTTCAAAATGAAAACCATGAAGAGCATGTACATCGCCCTGTTCGGTGCCTTCTTGCTGGTTGCCGGCAGCGCCACCGTCTGGGCGCAGGCCGCTCAGCAAACCGGCGATCAGAACCAGAGTGACTCCAGCGCCGCCAAGAAGGGCAAGAAAAACAAGAAGGCGGATGCCGATACTGCCGTTTCGAAAGCAGCGTCGGATTCGGGCACGGCGTCTTCAAAGAAGAGGAGCACGTCGAAGAAGGCCGATGCCGCGGACAAGAGCGCTACCGCGGATAGCTCCACCGCTCCGAAAAAGACTCGTTCGAAGAAGTCGACAACTTCGACTGCGGCGGATGCGTCGGCGGCGCCAGCAACGGCTGCACCCGCAACAACACCCGTAAAATCAAAAACGGCTACGCCAGCGGCCACTCCGGCTGCCTCCACCGCTCCGGTCAGCAAGCCCGCCGCCGCACCTGCCGCTGCGACTCCCGCGAGCACGCCCGCCGCCAAGACGCCCACCACTCAGCAAGCGCCTCCGGCAAACAGCGCTGGCATGGTCTGGGTGAATACGGACTCCGGCGTGTATCACAAACCGGGAACTCGCTGGTACGGAAAAACCAAGCAGGGGAAGTACATG
>WNGK01003027.1_pt1 | contig 34779 bp, 34 predicted proteins | sample 5400601 | NCBI WGS metagenome assembly WNGK01 (sample SAMN13153376, study PRJNA577476) | soil metagenome | isolation source: 60 cm soil or saprolite under Garry oak tree replicate 1 | place: USA:California | collected 2016-06-15 | reverse complement strand
AAATCATTTCCTTCGGAAATACGTGCCTTCAGCAGGGAAGAGCATCACTCGGGTAAATGCTGCCTCACTTGCATCCCTCGCGGACTACGATTGGCCGGGAAATGTGCGTCAGCTCGAGAACACGATAGAACGGGCGGTCGCGCTTGAAACCGGAGAAGAATTGCATGTGGAGCTGCCGGTCGAGCGCGGACGTGCGCGCGCAGCGGCCGCTGGTATCGGCGGCCAAGGGCACTCAATCTCTCCGGGAGCGGTACTGCCGGACGGCATGGACATGGAAAACTATGTTGCGGACATCGAGCGCTCGCTCCTCAAGTCCGCCCTGGCGCAGTCTCATGGCGTGCAGGCACGCGCGGCCGATGTGCTGAAGATTTCGTACAGGTCGTTCAGACACTTAATGAAAAAGTACAATCTGTAGCTGTCAGGTCTCAGTCATCACCTTCCAGATAGATCCAACCCATCGAAGGCTATCAGTTCTTGTACGCGAATAGCTGACGGCTGATGCTGACAGCTGATAGCTGTGAGCTAGCTTTTCTTCAGCTGTTGTTTCCAACCCAAAACCCGCGCTTTATTTGCCTCGGCCTCAGCCTCCGGAACCATGCCCTTCTTCTGATACAGGACAGACAGGCTGGTATGCGCGAGAACGTCGTCCGGGTCAGTTTCGGTGATTCGTTTTGAAACCTCAATAGCTTCGTCCAATCGATTGAGGTCCTGCAATGTTCGTGCCATGCCGTGCAACGCCTCTGTGAAGGAAGGATCGGCCTGGACAGACTTTTTGTACTCCTCCAGCGCTCGTTCGTGATCGCCGTCGGCAAAGAGGTCGAGGGCAGCATAGTAGTGATCTTCGGCGTTTTGGCGGGAGTCATTCGGCATGAGCAGACTGGATTCTAGCAAAACAAAGTCATGAAACCACGAAGGACACTAAGTACACGAAGAAGGCCGATAAAGGCATTTGCGGTTTTCCTTCGTGCACCTTCGTGACCTTTGTGGTTATCATGCTTTTGATGCTCTATATGCTGCGCTTCATGTGGAATGCCACCCGTGGCCACCGGCTTGCTCCCTGGCACAGCCCGTATCTCCTATGGCGAATTGAGACCTACTGCGGTGTCAAAATGCAGCAGATAGGCTTCCTCGAGTTCTGGGAATTTTTATGGCGCGAACGGGGGAACCTGTGGCGTTTCTTGAAATGGACTGCTGAGATGGAGCACTACGCCCGCCCCGCGCCGAAGAGGGCGTGACTTACTGCCCGTTTCCTGCAGCAATTGCTCCTTCGAGGACGATGCTTACTTCAGCTCCCTTGCCGGCTCCGGACAATTGAGTCGCGGCGGCGCGGTTTGCGGCAATTTCCAGATATCCCATGCTTCCGAGTATCGCGAAAACTTCGCCGGGCGCGCCCTCGGCATAGTTCGTCCTGATCGTAGTGATCTCCTTTTTGCCCACCAGAATCTTGAAGGATGCTGGTTGCATTTGAAAGAGCACGGGCGCATCTTGCGGGGTGATGTTGGTGATCAGGTTCCCGAAGCGGTCAACTTTCAAAACGACCCCGCGCAATGTATTCGCGTCAACTGCCTTAGGCTTGGGCGCGTTAAAGCGCACGAAGTCAGTAATCTCATTGCCGAATTTCTCCTGGTCCACGCCTTTCGCAAGATAGGCGGAGACCGGCGCAAAAATATCGCGGGCATGAAAAGTATTGCTCAGGGGCTGCAGAAAATAGTGATCAGCGTTGATGTGGCGGACGTTGAGTCGCTCTTCGCAGGCATACATCAGCGACAGCACACCGTTGTCCGGCGCAACAAAATTGTATTTATCACAGCTGGCGAGTATCGGACGGCGCGCGCTCCCGACCCCGGGGTCAACCACAACCAGATGAACGGTGCGCGTGGGGAAGTAGTTGTATGCCTGGGCAAGCGCGATTGCGCCGTCAAGAATGTCAAAGGCCTGCACCGAATGGCAGATGTCCACAATCTCAGCTTCAGGCGTGATGCTCAGAATAACGCCCTTGATGGTGCCAACAAAATGGTCGTTCAAGCCAAAATCGGTGGTCAGCGTGATAATCGGACGTTGTGCCAAGTCAGCCTCTCGCAATGCGAAATTTGCATAGACTGACTCGAAAGTAATGCCTGGACGAGCGAGCGGTCAAGGTACTGAGGTCATCGGCCTGGATGGCTGGCTGGAAGCAAACAGCTTCTACTGCCGTGCCCAAAAAGAAACGCCGGAACCCTTAAATCGCAGATTCCGGCACATCTGCTAAATGCTAACTAGTTTAGGCTGACATCGCGCGACGCTGTCCGCGGCTCTCGCGAATTGAGGCAACGCCACGGCGAAGGTTTAGCCATCCCTGTTCCTGACAAACCCGGAACAGGTCATAGCTGTAAGGAATCTCGCCGGTGATGATCTCTTCTTTTCCTTGTTCGTCGGTTACCGAAAAAGCAACTTGCACTGGCTCATCGGGGGAGTTTTGTTTAGTGAAGTGGACGAGTTTTACATTGAGAGTTTCTTGCTCCTGAGCTTGCAGTGCCATAAGGGTTTGTCTCCTCGTCATTTAATTTTTGGAACAAGCGAATTCTAGAAACCAAGCAGAGCACGCTCAACCCGTAATCCAGAGCACACCGAAAAAAGTTGTGGATATTGGGAGATGCTTTCGCGCAACGTTAACGTGCCGTTATCATTAGGTCGGCACTTAGCACTTAGCATTTAGCCGCCTATGCCGATTTTCATTCTTAAGTGAAGTGGTGAATGCCACGTGGCGAACTGGGAAAGCGAAGCTCTTGCTGACGGCTGATAGCTGATAGCTGACAGCTGATGTTATAATTTCTTCATCCCACGCCGTTAAAGTGAACGGGAGGTTTGTATCGATAAACGGTTTATCCGCACAAATGATCGTATTCGGGCGCGCGAAATTCGTGTGATTGGCGATGAAGGTGAGCAGATCGGCATCATGCCCCCTTTCGAAGCGCTCAAAATGGCCCGCGAAAAGAATTTGGACCTGGTAGAAATCTCTCCCACCGCGCAACCTCCGGTTTGCCGCATCATGGATTATGGGAAGTTTCTCTATCAGCAGGAAAAAAAAGATCGCGAAGCCAAGAAGCACCAGAAGACGATCACGGTCAAAGAGGTGAAGTTTCGCATCAACGTGGATGATCACGATTACGAGACCAAGAAGAACCACGTGCTCCGTTTTCTGGACGAAGGAGACAAGGTCAAGGCCACAATTTTTTTCCGTGGACGCGAGATGACCCGCACTGGCCTGGGACGAGGGATTCTGGAACGGCTGATTAAAGATATTGGCGATCGCGGGATCGTCGAGTTTCGTCCGCGGCAGGAAGGCAACACGCTGCACGCGATCCTGGCGCCGAATGCAAGGAAGCCGGGGGAGAAGCCACCGCCGACCGTACGCCAAGCGTAGTCCACTAGAGATTTTGATTTGCCGAGAGCTGACGGCCGACAGCTGACAGCTTGTTGAGGAGATCTCGTGCCGAAGCTCAAAACACATAAAGGCGCCGCCAAGCGCTTCAAGAAGACCGCGAGTGGGAAAGTCAAACGGTCGCATGCATTTTTGCGGCACATCCTGACTTCGAAGGACAAGAAGCGCAAGCGCGGCCTTCGCAGCGCTGTGCTAGTCAGCGATGCGGATACGCCAAAAGTGAAGAGAATGATCCCGTATTAGGGATTTTCCTCTGTGAAACTCTGTGTCCTCTGTGGTTAAAGATTTTGATTCTTGACCACGGAGGACACAGAGCTCACAGGGGAAAGCGAGTGAAGAGGCACATCCTGCCTCCAGCCGCTAAATAATAGAAGTTAAAAAGGAGCAACAATGCCTCGTGTAAAACGCGGAACCAAACGCCGCGCCAAACGCAAAAAGATACTTGACCGCGCCAGCGGTTATTTCCTGACAAAATCCAAGCTGTACCGCTCGGCCAAAGAGGCCGTGGAACGCGGCCTGAAGTTCGCCTACTCTGGGCGGAAGCAGAAAAAGCGCCAGTACCGCTCGTTGTGGATCGTCCGCATCGGCGCCGCTGCCAAGCTAAACGGCATGAGCTACAACCAGTTCATTCACGGGCTGAAGACGGCGGGTGTGGAACTCGACCGCAAGATCCTGGCGGATCTGGCGGTCAATGACGCCGCCGCTTTTAAGAGCCTCGCCGAGCAGGCGAAGGGCGCTCTCGGCGGGGCAGCGTAGGATCCAGCTCTCAGCTTTCAGCCGTCAGCTGTCAGCAAAAAGCCTTGACTGAAGAGGTTCGTTTCAGGGCATGGCTTCAGCCATGCCGCAACGCGATTCCCTTATACTTCTCTCATTCTTTTATTTTTGTCATTCCAAGCGGAGCAGGATCATTCGCTTGCGTATGATCCTGCGGAGTCGAGGAACCGGCTGTTCGCCGGGAGCGAAGAAACTCTTTGCCCGGGTGAGGCTAGTCCGGACCGGGCCGCAAGCCGCGAAGCGGCGCAAGAATGCAGCCCAGGGCGCAAGCCCTGGGTAAGCGAGTTAATGACCAAGCCCCGAAGGGGCGAAAGAAACTTGGCCTATAACGTCCCCAAGCTGAAAGAGTTCTCGCCCGCCGCGCTCGACAAGGCGGTGGAAAAGCTCCTGTCAGCACTGGACACTGAGTCGGCGGCGGTCGCAAATGGCAAAGAATACAAAGCTTTTCGTGACCGCTGGCTGGCGCGCAAAGATGGCATTCTCACTCAAATCAACGAGCTCTGGTTGAAAGCCGCACCGAAAGACGCGAAGCGCGAAGTCGGCCAGCGCGTGAACCTTATCAAAGGACGGTCCGAGCAAACGGTCAAGGTCGTTGAAGATCGGCTGGTCGCGGAAGTCTCGAATGCTCTCGACGGGTCCGACACGGTCGGTTCGGTCGACATCTCCCTGCCCGGCATTCGCCGCACCATCGGGGCGGAGCACCCCATCATCCGCACCATGAACGAAATCATCACGGTCTTCCGCAATCTCGGATATTCGGTCGCCGAAGGGCCGGTGATCGAGACCGACTACTACAATTTCGAGGCGCTGAATTTTCCATCGAACCATCCAGCACGCGACACCCAGGACACGCTGTTCCTCGCCAATCAGGAATCGAAGCCGCCACGCGAGCGTCTGCTGCTGCGCACGCACACCTCTCCGGTACAGATTCGCACCATGGAGAAGCTTAAGCCGCCGTTGCGGATTCTGATCCCGGGAAAGGTGCATCGCAACGATCCTCCGGATGCGAGCCACTCGCCAATGTTCCACCAGGTCGAAGGTCTGGCAGTGGACACAAACATTACTTTCGGCGACTTGAAAGGCACACTCGACCACGCGATGAAAGCACTGTTCGGATCCGACGTGAAGACCAGCTTCCGGCCATCGTACTTTCCCTTCACCGAGCCCAGCGCCGAGATGTTTGTCTCCTGCTTCATCTGCGGCGGAAGCGGAAAACGTGGGACTGACCCCTGCCGCCCCTGCAAACAGACCGGATGGATCGAAATTCTCGGCTGCGGCATGGTCGACCCCAACGTGTTCGAGTTCGTGAAGCAAAACGGCTACGACCCCGAGAAAGTTTCCGGCTTCGCCTTTGGCATGGGCGTGGATCGCATGGCCATGCTGAGGTATGGCGTGGATGATTTGCAATTGTTCTTTCAGGGGGATGTCAGGGTTTTGGAACAGTTTGGATAGGGGCAGTCGTTGGTGGTTAGCAAAACCAAAAACGGTTGTCATTCCGACCGCTTGAGCGGTGAGGAACCTGCTGTTTGCGTGCGTGGAGTGGAAGCCTTAGGACAATGGCGACTTTCGACAAGAACGTCGATTTGCCCGAGCTCATTCCTGAACTCAAAGATTGGAATGGCGGCAACGGAATTGACATGACGGTTGGATCGGCTGTGAAGGCGATCACAAGCACCTGATTGGCTATGCGCGAATCCTGTGGTCCGACTTTGTCGAGCACGACGGTTCATCCTTTTGGGCGATTCCGTGGGCGAGGCCAACTATCGGGCATTTCTGAAGCAGACCAATGGCGACAAGACACGGGTAGAAACAGTGATGAATCACGAGCACATTCTCGATTTATTCTCGCGTTCTCATCATGAAACCCCTACGCGAGATGTGATTTTGTACAAAGGAAGATTGATGAAAGAGATTTGGCAAACCAAACTCAATTCTGATTTTCCGGGTCGGAAGATTACGGTCAACTTCCTCGAAGAAGACTTTGAAGGCATTACCGAATACCAGATTACGTTCTACCAAGAACGATGAAGATCTCTCCACAATGGCTGCGCGATTTTGTTGATCTCACGGTAGACGACCGCCGTCTCGCCGAAGAACTGACCGCGATCGGAATTGCGGTTGAGGGCATTTCTGACGAGGGTCCCGATACTGTCTTCGAGATGGAGATCGGCACGAACCGGCCGGACGCGATGAATCATTATGGCGTGGCCCGCGAGGCTGCGGCGCTGTATGGGGTTGACCTGAAGCCAATCGAGACCTCAGCGGCTAAAGCCGCGACTTCAAAAGCCTCTATCGGCACGACTGAAGTCGTGCCCGCCCGAGCATCGCCCTCCCAAAGAGCGACTTCCTCGCTCGCACCGTCGTCAGCGAAATTGGGAAAGGGAACTCCTTTCGGGGAGACATCGTTTGCCATCGAAATCGAAGCCAAAGAAGGTTGCGCCCGGTACACCGCGCAAATCGTCCGAGGCGTGAGGATCAAGGTATCGCCGGAGGAGATCGCAAGCCGCCTGGCCCTCGTCGCCCAGCGCCCAATCAACAATGCCGCCGATGCGTCGAACTACACCCTCTGGGAAATGGGCCATCCCACGCATGCGTTTGATCTTGACCTGCTGGAAGGTGGCAAGATCATTGTCCGTCGGGCGCGAGGTGGCGAGACGTTGAAGACGCTAGACGGCATAGACCGCAAGCTGTCGCAGGAAGACCTGATCATCTCCGACGCGCACAAGCCTGTCGCCCTGGCCGGAGTCATGGGTGGGTTCGACACGATGATCACGGAAAAGACAAAGAACATTTTGATCGAGTCGGCGTGGTTCGATCCGGTGGCCGTTCGCCTGGAAACGCATGAGATTGTTGCGATCCTCAAACGCCTTGGTTTCGAACTGGTTCCCGAACCGGGTGCTCCGCCCGAGTTCTCTGTCCGTATTCCAACCTGGCGCTTGGACGTAGAACGCGAGATTGATCTGATCGAAGAGATAGCCCGCCTGCACGGATACAACAAATTTTCCAATACCCTGCCGGCCTTCGCTGGCGCAGTGGTGGAAGCTCCGAACGCAGCCAAGGAAGCCCGCCTGCGCTCCTATCTGCTCGCTCTGGGCCACCACGAAGCGGTGTCCCTGAGTTTCATCTCCCACGAAGATGCGGAGACGTTTTCGTCCGCTCCGGTCATCGAGTTGGCGAACCCTCTCAGCGAAGAAGCCTCACTCATGCGCAGTTCGCTGGTCCCGGGCATGCTCAACATGCTCGCCTACAACTTGAATCGCGGGACCGAGAACGTACGCCTGTTCGAAATGGGAGATGTATACGAGGCTTCGGGTGCGAGTACGCTTGAGCACCGCAGGATTTGCCTGGGAGCTACTGCCGGTGCCTTGCGCCATGACATTCCGCAAGGGCAAATTCTAGATAAGAGCAGGGGAACATCGGAGCTTGAGACGTTTCGATCTTTCAAAGGCGATATCGAAAACTTGCTGCGAGGTTTCGATCACGAATCGCTTGAATTCGATAGGCAAGCCGCGGATTACTATCAACCGGACCGTTCCGCGCGCGCGATGATAGACGGTGAACTGATCGCGCAATTCGGCGAGCTGAATTCTGAGATCGCCGTGAGCCGCAAGCTACGCGAGCAAGTCTTTGTCGCGGAGATCTTCGCCGACAGGCTATATCAACACAGCCTACGCGCAATCCTCTACCGGCCACTCCCGAGGTTCCCCGGCGTAGAACGCGACTTCTCCTTCTTGTTCGAAGACGACGTCACATTCGACAAGATCGAGCCCCCCGTTCATTCCCTGGCGCTGCCGGAATTGCGCAGCTTTGTTCCCATCGAGATTTTCCGCGGGGGTTCCGTTCCAGCAGGGAAGTATTCCGTTCTCTTGCGCGCGAAGTTCCAGTCGATGGAGCGTACGCTGCGCGAAGATGAGGTAGCAGAGTGGTCGGCGAAGATTGTCAGCGCACTGAATGACTTGGGTGGAACACAAAGAGCCTGAGCAGCTACAGGCAAGTTGCGGCGATAGCCCTTCAAACACGACTTGCTGAACGTTTCCCGCGCGCCAAACGGCCAAAATGCACGGTGCTACGAATCGGCGCGCAGCTTCTGCCCATTTGCAACCAGCACCTCAACTGACTTGACGAACGCCGCTCGCGCTTGCGGAAAATCTTCGTCCCGCAAAGTGCCGGTGATCCGGAGCATGGCTGTGCCGTGCAGCAGCGACCAAATCGCAAACACCGCGCTCTTGTGGTCCTCGGGCGAGCCGCCCAGCCATTCTGCGGCACGATTCAGGATGAATTCCAGGTTCGGACGCTCCCTGGTCATACGAGCCAAAAGTCCCGACATGATGAGTTGATACTCCCGCGGACGTCGCAGGGCGAAATCCAAATAACATTGCGCGACTTCCTGCAGCGAGCGGCACGGCTCCACCAACCAGAACAACTCTTCCTGGTAGGACTGCACCAGCGCCCGAAGGATTTGCTCGCGGGTGCGAAACCGGCGGTACACCGCCGGGGTATTGGTGCCTGCTGCCTTGGCAACGGCCCTCATGCTCAAGGCCTTCTCACCGCCTTTGTGCCACAGCTTGCGGGCGGCCCCGAGGATCCGCCCTTCAACGTTGGGGTCACTGTGACGCGGCATCGCTGCCTCCCAAAATAGCGTTAAAAAATGTTAATATTATATTGACAGCGTTAACATAACAGTGTATACATAATCATTGTAAGCCCTCCCCTGTGGATTTTCCAGAAAAAGAACTCTGGAGGTCCACAGGCGGCCAAACCGGGTTTACTTGGGCCCGCTGGACTGCGCCTTGGGAGTGCCCGCTGCGCTGATCCTTTCGATTTCTCTATAGAGGTGTCTTTTTAAATGACCTACCTATCGCGGCCGCCCCGTCGCGGCCCCACGCCGAACTTGTGCGCCGGCAATCCAAGACCAGAAATAGTGCGCGTAGAGTACACCGTCTTTACCAAGGCGGATTGTGGCCTCACTTGGCGGATATTTTCCGATTGGAAGCTGTGGCCGAGCTTTTCTGATGTTTACGGCAAGGGCGGTATTGAGTGGCGCGGCGCTCCCTGGGAGCCGGGCAGCAGATTGTTGATAGACATCGTCAACCCTGTACGTACTACTGTTGACCGTGTCATTACTGTTTGCAATCCTCCGCGTTGCGTCGCTTGGATTAACCACGTGCGCGGATTCACTATGGAACAGTGGGTCTTGTTCGATCCGTATCACGGTGGAGGGACGAAAGTGTCGACCTGGATCGAACTCATGGGGGTCGAGTTCTGCGTCGACGGCTGTGATGTGCGCGAGATCGTTAAGAGCATGCTGGCAAAATGGTTTGAAAGTTTCTGCGCAGAATGCGATCGGATGGCTGAGGGCGGATGATCTGAGACGCCGCCAGTGAGTGATCGCTATCTCGAATTCCACTCTCCACCGGATTAACATAGGTTGCACGACCTATGCCGGAGATAGTGAAGCTCATCGAATGCCCACGCGATGCCTGGCAAGGGCTACAGGGGCAGATTCCTGCAGACTTGAAAGTTGATTACCTGAAAGCGTTGATAAGCGCTGGTTTTAAGCACATTGATGCGGCATCGTTCGTCTCTCCTAAAGCGGTGCCGCAGATGGCCGACTCCGAAGCCGTGCTCAAGGAACTCGACCCGCCGGATGATGTCGAGATCATTGGCATCGTCGTAAACGAGAAAGGCGCGCAGCGCGCCATCAACACGCAAGCGGTAAGCACGCTGGGATTTCCCTATTCCGTTTCCCCAACTTTCCTTCGCAATAACCAGCGCCAGACGCCCGAGGAGTCGCTGGACGAACTGGATGCGATCCAGAAAAAAGCAGACGACGCGGGCGTGGGCCTCGTCGTGTATGTCTCGATGGCATTCGGAAATCCCTATGGTGATGACTGGAATGCGGACGAAGTGGTGAATGCGGTCGACATTCTCGAATCCAGCGGAATAAAGGTGATTTCGCTGGCCGATACAGTGGGTCTGGCGTCACCGGTAGAGGTTCGTGACCTTGTGTCGGCGGTGATGGAAAAGTACGGATATCTCGAGATCGGGGTCCACCTTCACAGCCGTCCTGACATGGCAAGCGAGAAAGTGCTGGCTGCCTACGACGCGGGCTGCCGCCGGTTCGATTCGGCCATCGCTGGCCTCGGCGGCTGTCCCTTTGCTCAAGATGCTCTCGTCGGAAATATCCCGACCGAGGTTGCACTGGAGTCTTTGAAGCAACGCGGCGCACTCCTGCTAACGCTCAAACCACTGGATACTCTGCTCCGCGCGTCTACCGAGATCGGGGCGCGGTACACCGTTTCCCATGCTGCCGATTGAGCTGGTTATTTAACCACCAGTCGGTGCGGGCAACTGTGCAGGGGTCGACGGTGCCTCGAACGCCGCCAGTTCCCCCTTCTGCAACAGCATGCGCCGCCTTTGCAGCTCCAACTCCATCGCCTCTGCCTCGAAACAGGCTTTTAGGGCTTCGGCCCTTTCTTTTTCCAGCCGAATCGCAATTGCTGCCCCTCGCTCTGGTTCGCACGATCCGCAGTGAGCAAGCTCGGGATCGTAAACCGATCCGTCAGTCGGGAGCGAGATCGGTTTTGGACGCTCAATCACCTCTCCAACTCTGGGCAACAGCTTAAGCGAGTTCTTGACTTGCGCCTGAATCTGCGCCGGTAACCACCCGAGGTCGTTGATCGAGTGCCAATCCGGGGAAACGTTCGGGGCAATGACTCGGTACGAGATGTCGGAAACGACCGTGCTAAACGCGTACAGCTCTACTACCTTTCGAACGAAGTAAGTGACTGCCCGGCACTCATTCAGGTTGTGAATGGTGCGAGAAGTGACGTCGAGATTCTCCTTATCTTCATAGGTGCTCACGACCAGCGAGCGCTCGGCGTGCGTAACCTGCGAGGCCTGCGAGATCGACTGGCTAAACTGGTCGGAGACAAACCCGACCTGCACCATGTTGTGATCAGTAACGCTGATCTGCGTTGAGGCGCTGCCGCTGGGCAGTCCAAACAGGCTGCCAAGCCCTCCGCCGACCGAGACAGAACTGCCGGACTTGACGCTGGCGAGTTTGTCACTCAACACATCGAGCGTATTTGTAACCCTTGCCTGATGAATTATCGACAGAAACTGGGAAAACGTAGTTTGCACCGAGAATCGTTCCTGGTCGCTCGTGATCCGGCGAAACCGGTCGCTATGGTAGAGCGTGACCTTTTCTCCGGGAAGCAGGGTGACGGTGTAAAGCAATCCGCCATGCTGTTTGCCCAAGAGGCACAATCTGTGCGCGTACGTAATCCTAAACTCAATATATTCGCGCAGGAAGACAGCGGCCACGTTTTGGCCTTCTTTGCCGATGGGTGCGCGAAAGACCTTTGTTTCATACCAAACCAGGCATTCTTCATCGGACCGCCATGGCGGATCGCACGGGCTGACGCAGCATGGCTCTGGAGTGGGCAGACCCACGCAGCAGGGGCTCGAATCCTTGCACGCCGAAGCGGAGGAGCAGGCGAGCAGGAGCGCGCGTTCCGCGTTGATCCGTCCATAACCTACATCGTTGTTCCAGGTACCGCATGGCTTTCCTGCGGTAGGCAGATAAACGTAACCCGCTGAATTAATCTTGTCTGTGCTTTCCGAAATAACTTTCCGCACGTCCAGATTGCTCAGTGCCGGGTTCACGCTCAGGATGAGTGCAGCCAATGCAGCCACATGGGGCGTGGCTGACGACGTACCATTAAAGGTCAGCTCGTAGTCATTCGGCGAGTAGCCCGCAGCGCCGAGACGATCGGTGGTTGGAATCTCAAGACACGGCGCAACCACGTCCACGTCGGGACCAAAGCAGGCTCCCCACCACGACTCGACCGAGGTGTCTCCTATCGCTTTGCGCACGTCGTCGCGATTCGAACCACCGATGCAGATGGTGCGAGGATCCGTGCCTGGGAACCGGCACACATTCTGGTTCTCGTTTCCGGAGGCCGCCACCAACACCACATTCTTATCCTGGCAGTACTGCAGTGCAGCCTGAATAATGGTGAAGTCCCAAATCATCCACGAGGGGTACACCCCGAAGCTCATGCTGACAACACGTGCGCCGTTATCCGCGGCAAAATACAAACCCTCGGCAACTTCGGTGTCGGCAAAGTTGGTAGCGATGGCCATGACCCGGCATTTGCCCGCTAGGCCTGAGACTCCGAGTCCGTTGTCGATTCTGCCTGCAATTATTCCTGCGCACGCTGTGCCGTGGTTGCCGACAGGACTGCCATCATTGGTGTGCGTGATGGTGCTGTAGGAGATCGGCCACAGGTTCAGGTCAGGATGCGCGAGCTCGACACCTTGGTCAAGTACCGCAATTACTATGTTGGGGTCGCCCTCGCTCAATGGCCAGGCACGCGGTGCATTAATTCGCTGAAGTCCCCATTGATTTGGAAACAATGTGTCATTGGGAATAATCGCAGTAGTGGACGGAGAACAATCTGTGTGACCCGTGCCCTTGGTCTGCCTGGGTGACTCCGAACAGCCGCAGCACACCGGAGAAATGTACGGAAAATTTTCGAATTTGATTCCGCCAGCTGTTCCTTGCGAGCCAGATCGCTCTCTGATCTGGTTTGCAACCTCGATTGCATTTCCGCTCGGGAGATTGAGCACCACGAACCCTTTGAGAAGCTTGCCACGGTTCTGGTCGATGGATACAGACTCATCGATGGACTTCACGTCTCCGGCTGCGGCAGCCGTTGCCTGGTCAAGAAGCAAAACCTTCGGGTTCACGGCGAAGTAGGAAGTTGGTACCGTATCTGCCTTGCTCGCGCGATACACGGGCGCGACCCATTCGACGTTGCTGTCCGCCTTGAGTGGCGTCACTGTATTGCCCGAGATCGCTCCGGAAGCCCACGTCAAGCTGTCACTTTGATTGACATTAATCGGACGCGGGTCCCGTCGTGAATTAGGCACCGCCGGCCCGGCCGTCGGGGCGGTCGCCAATGAGAGCGAATACTTGGACAGAGCCGAGATGATTGCTTCCCGGTTGAGCGGTTTAACCCACTTGATGGCTATGATCGATGGCACAAGCTCGCATGCGCCAAATTCGGGATGATTGAGGGACTTGGGTGCCCACGTCATAAACTCGTTTCTCCTGATTGAAGTGAAAGATGAAGTTGGCGCTTTGCCTGGGAGCCGCCAGGCGCGATTTCTCATTCTTTGTCAGGATAGTGTGTAGGCAACCGCAATCGTTACAAATTGAATTGAGGCCTATCAGATTTGCGCGGACGCTCAATGCTGGTCTAGAAATGCCTTCAACCTTGCATATCCGGCACGACTGACGGGCAATCTGGCTCCATCGTTCAGGACAACGATGGGACTGTCTTTGCCGTACGGTTCCAGCCGTGTTACGCGTTCGAGGTTCACGAGATAAGAACGGTGGATGCGAATAAAATTCTTCGGATCGAGTGATGACTCGATGCTTGAGATGGTCTGCTGTTTCAGATGCTTCTTGCCCTGGCTGGCGAGAGCGGTGTAGTCGTCCTGCGCTTCAACGTAATCCAGGTTTGACACCGTGATGATCTGGACCCGCGTTCCGTCTTTTACTACTATGCGCTCCGCATATTGACCGGGCCCGCGAGTTGCAGCTTTAAGTTCAGTGGGACTCAAGGAATTTCGCGCCAGAGAGCTCTTTTCTCCGATCCTTTGTTTTGCGCGCTCCAATGCAGCTTGGAAACGTTCGGCGCGGAACGGTTTCAGCAAGTAATCAACCGCATGAACTTCGAACGCACGCAGTGCGTGCTCGTCGTACGCCGTGACGAAGATCACCGACAAATCCATGCCGATCAGTTCAAGAACTTCGAAGCCATCCAGCTTCGGCATCTGAATATCGAGGAATATCAGGTCGGGCTTCGACTCTGAGGCCATTCTTACCGCTTCAAAGCCATTGGCGCATTCTCCAATAATCTCGATTTCCGGATGCGGCTTCAGCATCTCGCGGATGACTTGCCGCGCCAGGTCCTCGTCGTCGACAATCAGGGCGCGAATCGTTTTGCCAATGCTCATGCTGGTCTCTCTGCCGGGAGACTGAGGGCAACGCTGAACTGGTTTCCGTTGGCGTGAACTTCAAACCTGGCACGAGTGCCATAGCTTGTATTCAGCCGCTGACGGACATTTTTCAGCCCGATTCCAGCACCCCGGCCGCGGGGAGCTTCCGGATCGAAATTGTTTTCGATTGTTATCAACAGATTTTCAGGCGCTGCATGCCTGATGTCGAGCCGAATCCATCCGCCATCCGTCAGGTTCGCGATACCGTGCGCAACTGCATTCTCTATCAGAGGCTGCAAGAGCAGGGGCGGCAGCAAATATTCGAGCGCCTTCGGTTCAGTGTTCTCCTCCAAGTCTGAACCGCGGGCCGAAGCGAATCTGTTCAACCGAGAGATAGGCGTGTGATAACGCCAGCTCATCACGCAAGGAAATCAGGGCCTTTTCCCCCAAGCCAAGTGTTTTGCGGAGAAAGTCGGCCAGCAGAATGCACATCGCGCGTGCCTTCTCAGGATCACTGGTCGTTAGGGCACTGATGGAATTCAGGCAATTGAAAATGAAGTGCGGATTCACCTGCGTCTTCAGCGCCCTGAGTTCCGAATCGCGCGCCAGGACACGCGCTTCGATTTCGCGCTTCTCTGCTTCGCGCGAAGCTTCATCCGAGAGCAGGACATAGTGCAGTGCCACGGCCAGCAGGTACAAGAGCATCCCGCTGCCGAGCAGCAGTGGATAAATCCTGAGCACCTGCTGGTCGAGTCCGCGAAATCCTTCCAGACTGGAAAGCGCCAGCGCCAGACCGCGGGCGATCAGCGCCCAAACAAAGCTGACCACAACTGCGGCGGTTAAATGAACGACTGCAAGGCGCACGAAGCTGGAGGTTTCAAGCGGAGTAGCTCGGCACGAGTACCAACGCCGAAAGGCAAACGAAGGCGTAAATCAAGCAGAGAGGAACAGCTAGATCCAATCCCTGCGACCAGCCAAGGCCGCCCGAGCGAGACCAGGAGATAGAGCAGAATTGTCCCGAGGGGAATCCACGCGATTAGATAAAGAACAAGTCGCCGAAACTGGCCAAGAATCGGATGCATAGAGGGGATTAGTTCTTGACTTCAATGCCTCCGAAGATTGCCACGCCTTTGATCACCAGGGTCTTGGTTGGTTTAGAAGGGTCCGGTTGAAAGTGGCGGGTCTTATCTTCATAGGCGCCAAAAACTCCTACGCCTTGCACCGAAACCAGCCAGTTTTCGGGAACGCGGATTTCTCCTCCTCCGAACACGGCGCTGGCCTCCAGCACGGCTTGCTCGCCCTCGATATGGTTATGCGCCGATTTAACGGGCTTTTTTCGCGGTTATCTGCTATCGTAGTAATGCGTCTGAATAAGAATCGGTCGTCGAGCAGCTTCTTGCCAACCAGCTAGCACCTGCCCTCAGTACCTCCGACTCCCTTCGAGCGTAAATAATTCAAAAGGAAACAGTAACAACATGGCAGAACAAGGAACAGTAAAGTGGTTTAACGACGCCAAAGGCTATGGCTTTATCAGCCGGCAGAGCGGCGAAGACGTTTTTGTGCACTTCTCGGCGATCCAGGCAGGCGGTTTCCGCAGCCTTCAGGAAGGCCAGAACGTGCAGTTTGACGTGACCAAGGGGCCCAAGGGCTGGCAAGCTGAGAACGTCCGGCCGCTGTAAGGCGCCGTAAAATTCCAGCTACACAGAAGGCGCGGCTTACGGTCGCGCCTTTGTTGAATCAAATACTTCTTAAGCATCACGGAGCCAACCTGACACGCCACGAAATCACCGCTTGCTACGCTCTCATCCGCCACAATATTCGGACCTATGACTCCGCCGGAGTCGTCGAGGTCATTAAGGGACGGCAAAACGCAGAGGCGGCAGTTCGCCGCTTCGAGCAGATGCAGAGTTCGGAAGATCGCCAGATCGGTTGGCGCTATCTTATCGTCGAGGAGAGCGGCCTCACACCTGGAATGGATCCCCAGCAAGCCACTCAGCAGCGGCAGATGGATTTAGAAAAACGCGAATCCGGAGCCATGACCAGCGTGAACTCTGAGCTTTGGCGCCGCCACCCTTCCTCGTAGTAGCTTCTCCGGACATTCCAACTAATCGGATGCAAGTAGCACCACTGAATCGTCAGGCGCTGGCTCTGTCGGTCAGCGGCAAGGTGTCGGCATTAGCCGCGTCGAGTTCCAGCTGCTCCTGCCCGCTGAGAACGCTGACGCGCCCGCGATAAGTCTTCAGATGGGTGGAAGCTTTATCAAAGGCTTCCTGTGCCTTCCCTAAGCTCTTGCCGACGTTCTCGAACTGGTTTTGGAAGTGATCGAACGACTTCTGCGATAGAGCGTTTCGCTCGGTAAATACATCAACGCGATTTCGGTGGTCCCGTGCTCGGGCTGGATATAAGCCTTGATCCTCTTGGCCTCGGCTTTCATGACGCGCACAAATTCGTGGCGCGCTTCGTCAAGCTGCTGTTCCGTGCTGTTTTCAAAAAACGCGAGCACCTGCTCACGGGGAAACTTTGCGTCAATCGGAAGCCGCCGGTCAGGGAAACTGATCATCGCGTCCACACGTCCGCCGCCGTTGACTGTGCACTGCAATTCGAACATGTGCGCGGGGAGAAAATCGGAGAGCAATCGTTCCAGACTGGCTTCGCCGAACTGACCCCGAAGGTGAGGCAACTTCAACAAATTGTTCAGATCGTTAATGGAGTGCCCGAGCGCGCCAACTTCGCGCAACTGCTCCTCCGCCGCCCGCAGATGCTGCTGCACTTTTTCAAACTGTGCGAAGCCTTCCTTTATATTTTGATCGAGTTTGTGCTGGACCTGCTCGGTAATAGCCAGCAGCTTGGCATCAACCCGCTCCCGGATGGATTCCAGACTCTCGGCGGTCTGCTGGTTCAGGCGGTCGAATTCTGACTTCAGGGCCGAGGTAGTCAGGGCTAGTGATCCGGTCAGCTCCGTCCGGGCCTCGCCCAGCCTTTCGGCCTGCTCCCGGCGTCCAGCCTTCATCTGGTCTTCCACAGCCCCTCGGAGGCTCGAGAAGCCGTCTGCCAGCCGGTCCGAGACCTGCTGCCGGAGGTCGCCCTTGGTCTGCTCCAGGCGGGAAGCCATATCGGCCGTGGCGGTAGCAAACTGCTGGGTCAGGCTCTTCTGCAACCCCTCAGTCTGCTCAACAAGTCGTTTAATTCCAGCAGCTTGGGAGCCACCAGACCATTGGTGCAGCACCAGCCACAGAAGTAGTACTACATTGAGGACGATAACTAGCCCAGGCAGGATGGGAAGAATGGCCAATCGGTAACATCTCCGGTGTAAGGTGCTTGGCTGGATTCTAGAAGGTATTCTTTCCCAAGCAAAGCAGTTTCTCCCGGGGGCATCTGGAATGTAGGCAGAAGCATGCTCCGGCCTCTCATTGCCGTGATTTCCCTTTGTGTGGCCTTGGAACAACTGGCCACCGGGGCAGCTGCGCCGAAGCCGGCAGCGGCCGCGGATACCGCTCCGAAAAGCTCGTGGCAGCAGGTCGCGCCGCAGGATGCCCCATCGTCAACAGCGTCATATGACACCCAAGCCGAGCGCCAGTTGCTGGATCTGGCGAATACAGAGCGCGCCGGTGTCGGATCGCCCCAGCTAAAAATGGACCTAGGACTGGTTCGAGCAGCCCGCGCCCACGCCGCGCAAATGGCGGCCCAGAATCAACTGTCGCATCAGTTCTCCGGCGAAGCATCGCTGACGCAGCGCATTGCCGCTGTTTCAACCTTGCACCTGAACCGAGCGGGAGAAAATGTTGCGGTCGCTCCGAATGCCGATGAGGCGCACCAGGGACTTATGTCCTCCCCGCCACATCGCGACAATCTTCTGAGCCCGCAATTCAATGTCGCGGGAATCGGGGTCTTCCGCCGGGGCCATCTGCTTTACGTCGCACAGGATTTTGGGTCCAGCACACCTTCGTATTCTGTGCAGGAAGCGCAGCAGCTAGTCTCCGCCAGCGTTGAACAACTGCGGATCCAGGCAAACTTGCCCAGGCTGCAGCGCGTGGACAGCCGCAGCGCTCAGTCGACCGCCTGCGCCATGGCTCAGGGTGATTCACTCACTGCTGGAGCGCCGCCTGCCGGGGCCTACATGCTGCGCTACACCAGCATGCAACCGGAGACGCTCCCTTCCGCCATCTCCAAAGTGATCGTCCAGCGCGGATTGCACACCTACTCGGCCGGCACCTGCTATGCGCGGACGCAGAAGTATCCCAATGGCGCATACTGGGTAGTGCTGGTTTTCTACTGATTTTCTGTAAGCGCGACCGGTCGTCAGCAGGCGGCAGAATCCATTCCATTCGAATTCGAAGCAATTGCTGCTTTCTCATATCCCTGCTTAAATGAGGGAATGCTCCTGGGTAGCAAAATCCGCATAGGCACGGCCGGATGGTCCTATAAGGACTGGGATGGAGTCTTCTATCCTCCGGGGATGTCACGCCGCAAGCAGCATCCGCTGGAATTGGTCGCTCGCTGCTTTGACGTGGTGGAGATCAACACCTCGTTTTACGGGCATATAAAGCCGGAAATCGCCAAGCTGTGGGCCCGGATCGTTTCTGACGCGAATCCGAGTTTTCTGTTCACCGCCAAACTGCATCGTTCTTTCACCCACTCGCCGCTTTCGGCAATGGAGCCGACCTCTGCGGCCTCGATTCGCCCCAACGATGAAGATGAGCGACTGGCGCGCGAGGGACTGGAATCCCTTGCTGCGACCGGAAAATTCGGCGTATTACTGATTCAATTTCCGGTCTCGTTCAAAAACACTTCGCTGAACCGCGAATATCTGGAGACATTGCTCCGCCAGTTCATCGAATATCCCTGCGCTGTGGAAGTAAGGCACTCGACGTGGAACAATCCGGAAACTATCGCCTACTTCTCGGAACGAAACGTTAGCTTCGTCAATATTGACCAGCCGCAGATTGGGCGTTCCCTGGAGCCGACTTCGCATATTACATCCGGCATTGGCTACGTGCGGCTCCACGGACGAAATTACGACCAATGGTTCGAAGCGGAGAAATGCGCCGACCGCTACAACTATCTCTACAAATCGTCAGAGCTGGTGGGATGGAAAGAGCGTATCGAAAGGATCGCCGAGCAGGCGAAGGTCACATTCGTGGTGGCCAACAATCACTTCGAAGCTAAGGCTGGCGTGAATGCGCTTCAGCTGAAACACATGCTGACCGGACGCCGCGTGCAAGCCCCCGAGCCGCTGCTGCAGCACTATCCGGCGCTGAAGAACATCGCCGATCCCCTGGGCGCAGCGCCGGCGGGGGAGAACCTGCCCCTTCTAGCCTAACCGCAGCAAACCACTAGATTGACAACCAAATACATCGAGAATAACGTTTTCGCTGTTGAACAATGGGTGTGAGTTTCAACCACCCGGTTGCGACTCGATTTCCGCGGAGGTGAGTTCGGTGACCCGACACATAACCCCAATTACGAACATTGCGCTTCTTTCCGTATTGAGCGTTCTTCTTTCGTCAATGCCGAAGTCGGCCGCCGCGCAGTGCGGAACCACGCCTGCAACCGGTGCTATCACATGGACTACAAACTGGTGCGACGAATTCAACGGCCCGGCAAACAGCGCGATTGATCCCACAAAATGGACATATGACACCGGCGCGGGCGGTTGGGGGAATAACGAGCTCGAAACTTATTGTGCGCCGACGTCTAACACTGCGCCCTGCAGCACGAGCTTGCCCAACGAATTCATCGACGGCAGCGGCCATCTCGCCATCCAGGTTCGGCTCGTAGGGAGCACCTATACTTCGGCGCGTCTAAAAACCCAAGGCTTGCAAGGCGTCCATTCAGGCCGGATCGAGGCCAGCCTTCAGATGCCATCGCATGCCGGGTTGTGGCCTGCGTTCTGGATGCTTGGCTCGCAACACGGCGTTTCATGGCCCACGGTCGGCGAATCCGACATCATGGAAAACTGGCCGACTACATCGAACATTCCGGGACCAGGTGCGACGGGAAATTGCTCAACAATTCATACCAAGGTCACCGGCGGACCGGGGAAAGGCAAGTGCTTCACTCTGCCGAACGGCGGCCAGGTCGATACTGCGTTCCACGTTTATGGCGAGATCTGGTCAGCCAATATGATCCAGTTTTATGTGGATGATCCGACGCAGCCGTTTTTCGTGGTCACCGCATCGGACTTGCCTTCCGGCGATGTGTGGCCGTTCAGCAGCTCCGCCGATCCGTTTTTCCTGATTACGAACATAGCAGTGGGCGGAACTCTTGGTGCTCCAACCGATTCTCTAACTGGAAGTCAACCGCCAATGCTGCTGGATTACGTGCGCCAATATCTGCCTTCGACCGTCCCGGCGCCGCAAATGACGCCGACTGGAGGGATCACCGTCACAGCGGGTGCGACCACCGGCAACACCACCACAATCGACTTGGCCAGCACCACGGGCACGGGTCGAGTTACATTCTCGTGCAGCACCACTGCGCCGAAAGCTAGTTGCGTCGTTACATCGAATGATTCGGTTAACAATCACACAGTTGATTTCAGCAACACAAACTCTGCCACTGCCACCGTGACGGTTATAACTACCGCAAACACCCAGCGCCGGGGGCATTCCAATGGAACAACTCCGGGCAACTACACGGTGACGGTCAACGCCTTCACCGTCAGCAGTTCGGACGCGACCAAGCCCTCAGCGGCGACGACGTTCAACTTAACGGTGAACTAAAAGCTATTCCCCTGGGTTAGTGGGATGACGACGGCGCATGTGCCTGCTCCAGTGAACTCTCAAATGTTGCAATCTGATCGATAGCAGCCCCGACATCCCAAATGAGGAGCTTGCCGTCTCGGCACCATTTGAACAATTGTTGGCCCGAAAGTGCTACATCGAAGGGATCATCTGCAAACCCGCAACCAGAAAATCCGCCGCGAAACTTTCCGGATTTTACGTTCCAAACTCCAATTACGTAGCTGCCGAATCGACCCTTCCTAGTCTCCGCGAGCAGATATGTGCCATTCCCCGACCACATGGGATTAACCCATTACGTCATGCTCAAAATCATAGAGCGGTCTCAATTCTCGGACGAAATGGCCGCTCTTGGTTTACCAGATCCGAAGATGAAACGTTGACGACTGGTCCTTATTCTGACGGACGCTGGTGACTGCGAACAGCGAGCCATCTGGTGAGAAAAACGTTTTCGAATTTCCCATCAAGATCAAGCGTAGCCAGCGTGCGTGTAGCTGTCGCATTCCACAGTTCCGCTTTGTCCGCGGCTGAAATCACAACACCATGTTTCCAGTTTGTGGACGGATAATAGGCCACTCCGCCAGACGGCAGTCCCGGCAACGAATCCACCTGCCGCCAAGTCTGCGTATCGTAGATGTAAATTGCCGGAAGATTGCTCAAGAAAACACGAAGCGACCGCTGGCGTAAACCGGGCGTGGAAATGTAGATCAAGCGACGGTCTGACCACGTCTCCGTCACGGCATGCATCACGATTGATCTGTTCACATTTGCAGTCTCGGTGTGGCCGTTGATCCAAAGATAACGCGTGACAATCAGAGAGTGGTCTGGACTGACGGCTAAGGTCACGGTATCCCCGCGGAGACCTTTGTGACTAGATCTCTTGGATGAGGCCTACGAATGCCGATCGTATCCGGCGAAATACCCTCGTCGCTCGTTTCCACCTTCGTGCTAATCGCGGAGGAGCAAAGTTCATTGTCAACGATCCGTGCGTGGCTCCAGTCAAACCGAGAATTTCCAGAATGCTGTCGGGCAGGTCCCGGTCGTAGACTCGAGCTCCTACCTTTCTGCCTAGCCTCACCTGAAGAATGGCGCGGCGCCCGGGCGGTGGCAATTGGGGGTAATCGTCCGGTGGGTGCTTGCTCAGACTTACAATCAAGGACTGCATGCTCTTCCAATGTTCCGCTGGAAGCGGGGTGGGGGCCCCTCCCAATCGGGGCCCCTCCCCCTTGAACAGCAACGGGAGTAATACGGTGCCAAGAAACAGTCCCATCACCAGAGACTCTCAGCGTTGTTGTGATGCCGCAGGATGGAATGAACTTGTCGTCAGCCTTCAGGTCATCGCCATCGAGTACTGTAAGAACAAGTTCGATTTTGTGATGATCCTCGAATCCGCCCTTAAGTCCATGACTTCTAAACCCGCTAATCCATCGGTCATAGTTGGCGAGTTTAGGATCGTATGGCTGCGGCACTCAATTGGTTGACGGGGCGGCAACTTGGCATTCCATGTCTGAGCGAACGCTGGGATAGGACCGACCTCACATATCGACAAGAGAACGCAGACTGTGAGTAGGCGGGCAATCAACATTCTGTCATGCCGCGGCTCAGTCATTACCTACTGCCTTATCCTCGGATTCGCCACCGAGTACAGTAAGTCGGTCAAGAAGTTCACCAGCACATAAGTCAGGCCGATGGCGAGAATGCACCCCTGTACCAAATAGTAGTCCCGGTTCCCAATTGCCTGGATGGTCAGCCGTCCGATTCCTGGCCACGAAAAAATCGTCTCGGTGACAATTGCTCCTGCCAGGAGGGCGCCAAATTGCAGGCCTACGACCGTGAGCACAGGCAGCATGGCATTGCGCAACGCATGCCGATACACGACTGTCTTCTCCGACAGACCTTTTGCTCGCGCGGTACGAATGTAGTCTTGTCCCAATTCCTCGAGCATGGAAGTCCTGATCATTCGGGTGAGGATCGCGGCCAGTGCGCCTCCCATGGTAATGGCCGGTAGCACCAGATGGGCGAACGTTCCCGAACCCGAGACAGGCAGCAATCCCAATTTAATTGCGAACAATAGAATCAAGATCGGGCCCAGCGCGAAATTAGGAAACGAAAGGCCAAAGAGGCTTACCACACTCAAGAGCTTGTCATCCCAACGGCCACGCCGCTGCGCAGAGCGCACGCCCGCAGGCACAGAGATCAGCAGCGCGACCAGCAGGGCGGCGACCGTCAACTGCAGGGTATATGGATAGCGCCGAACGATCAGGCTTCCAACCGGTTGATTAAATCGCACCGAAGGTCCCAAATCGCCGCGCAGCACTCCTCTCCAATAATGCAGGTATTGCTGGCCGAGGGAGATATCCAATCCATACGCATGACGTGTCGCCGTGACGTCCGCAGCAGGCGCCCCTTCTCCCAGCATCTGCGAGATGGGATCACCCGGCACCAGATGAATGAGCAAGAAGACTACTGAGACCACGAGCCAGATGACTGGAAGCGTGTACAGCACGCGCGCAAGTAAGTAGCGGAGAGTCCTCACTCGTTTTAGAGTTTACCCGAGCGGAGGCGTTAATCCCCGACGTGCGCGGCAGCCGGCTGCACGTCCTCGATTTTCACTCGCGCAATTCGATGACCGTCCATTTCGTCGACGGTGAAACGGCGCCCGCCGTAGTAACAGGAATCCCCTATTGCCGGCATCTTCTGCAAGCGCGAGAGCATGAAGCCGGCCAGGGTTTCGAAGCCCGCATCTCGGGGCAGAAGCAAGTCATACTGCGATTCCAGATCACGAATGCCGACGGTGCCGTCTAACACGAGGACTTTGCCCTCTCCCGCCGGTTCCGCTCCTAACGGGGTGACGTCGAATTCGTCCTCGATTTCGCCTACTAATTGCTCCAGGATATCTTCGACAGTAATCAGGCCGGCGGTGGAACCGAATTCGTCGACCACGATTGCCATGTGCCGTTTCCGCTGTTTGAATTCTTCGAGCAGCTCTGAAAGCGGTTTGGTCTCGGGCACGACCAACGCATCGTGCATAATCTGGCTGACCTTCATTTCCGAAACACGAGCAGGAAGCACCTGTAACGGCTTGTTGGCGAGCCTGAGTCCCACCCAGCGCATCAAGTCTTTGGCGTAGAGGACGCCGATGATGTGCTCCGGGCCACTCTTAGGGTCATAAACCGGAATGCGCGAGTGCTGTTCCTCGACAACACGATCGATCGCATCCTGCAGCGTCATATCGCCCGGCAAGGAAAAAATGTCTGGCCGAGGCACCATGACCTCACGCACCGTGATGTTTTCCAAGTCGAGCGCGTGATGGACCATCTCCTCCTGCGCGGGAGCGATCTGCCCAAGCTCGCGGCTGGCGCTGACAATGAGTTTCACTTCATCCGGAGAATGCACCGGCCCCTGACGCATTTTTCGCAATCCGAACAGCCTCAAAACCGTTCCCGCCGATCTGCCCATAACAAATATCACTGGGCGCGTCAGCGTCAGGAAGACGTCCATCGGCGCAGCAACCGTCAAAGCCACCTGCTCCGCCCGTTGCAAAGCCAGAGACTTGGGCACCAGCTCGCCGAGGATTACGTGCATGCACGTGATCAGTCCAAAGGCAATGGCGATAGCTATGCCATGCGCGTAGGCCAGGGCGTGCGGTACCCTCTGCAGAAAGTGCAGGCCTTCGACGACATGCGCCACCATGGGTTCGCCAATCCAGCCCAGCGTGAGGCTGACAATGGTGACACCCAGCTGCACACCGTTAACTACCTCATCCAGGTTGCGGTGGAGTCTTTGCAGAATGCGGGCGCCGATGCGGCGGGCTTCAATCAGCTGCTGAATGCGCGTCTCGCGCACACTGACCAGAGCGAATTCCGCTGCGGCAAAGAAGGCGTTGGCCGCAACCAGGAACAGGATCAGCAACGCCCGGAGCAGCACAAAGGCGATCATTCTGCGGGTAATTCTAACCTGCGGGTAATTCTAACATTTCAGAGATGCCGATATCGTCCCGAGAAACCCCGTATTTCCCATGACTTAGACGAATAGAACTTGTTGCAGAGTACAATAAAGCTAAGCCTTGGAAGCTGATTAATCCTTTTGGGCGATCCTAGTTGCTCTAGTGCAATTCCTGACGGTTCACTGCTTCCATTTCTCGCTCTGACTGGTCTAACGCTATGACGCTGGAGCGCACTTTAATATCCTGGATTCCTTCTCATCGTGGGGAACAAATCCCCGCAGCGGTTCGTAATACCAGGTGAGAGCTGGAGCCCGGGCCAGACTCTGCAGGAGGCAGATGTGAACGGTAATTTGAACGGACGCAAAAAGCGGCGCAATCGCATCATCATCATTTCCGTCGTTATCATCGTACTTGTACTGATCGTAGGGGTAGCCGTCGCCTTCTCTCATGGCAGCTCGAAGATCGATCCATCCAAACTCGCCAAAGTTGAAAAAGGTGATCTCGCCAAGAGTGTGGTCGCTACAGGCAAGGTCGAACCCATCACCAAAGTCGAAGTGAAGTCCAAGGCCAGCGGAATTGTTAAGAAACTGCTGGTTGAGTACGGCGACCGCGTCAAGAAGGGCCAGCTGCTTGCCCAGCTCGACAAAGTCGAGATCGAAGCCGGCGTCGAGCAGTCAAGGGCTGCGCTTCAGGCGGCGCAGGCTAATTTGAAGGGTGCCCAGGCCGACTACGAGCGCGCCAAGGTGGACGCGGAGAGTCCGGATGTGCCTCTCCTCAAGCGCGCCTATGACCGCGCTGTGCAAATGGCCAAGGATGGTGTGGTCTCCGAATCGGCCCTCGACGATGCTGAAAAGGCGTACAAGCTCGCTATCAATAAACAGAGCGTGGCGCGGGCGCAGATGATGGTACTTCAGGCGAAGATCGCTCAGTCACAGGCCCAGGTTGGGCAGGACCAAGCCAATCTGAAGCAATTTGAAGAGCAGTTGAGCTACACCGATGTCGTTTCGCCCATCGACGGAATTGTTCTTTCCCGCGATGTCGAAATGGGCGATGCGGTCAGTTCCATTCTCGTGCTCGGGTCAAGCGCCACGCTAGTCATGACGCTCGGTGATACAAGCCAGGTTTACGTAAAAGGCAAAGTCGACGAGAGCGACATCGGACGCGTCTACCTCGGCCAGCCGGCCAGGATCAAAGTCGAGTCCTTCAAAGACAAAACTTTCAATGGCGTCGTCACCAAGATTTCCCCCATGGGGGTTGAAAAGGACAACGTCACAACTTTCGAAGTGCGCGTCTCCATCAACAATCCCGGAGGCGAGTTGAGGGCGGAGATGACGGCCAACGCTGAGATCATTCTTGATGAGCACAAGAATGTGCTCCAGATTCCCGAAGGCTCGATCATCTACGACAAAGACCGCAAAGCTTCCGTCGATGTCCCCGATCCCAAAGGCAAAGACGGGCAACGGAAGGTCGCGATCAATATTGGAATCTCAAATGGCGCCAAGACCGAAGTCCTCAGCGGACTAAAGGAAGGCGATCAGGTCATATTGCAGTAAGTGAATTCAATCCCGTTTTGTGGAGCGACGGGCGTCTCGCCCGTCCACCACACATTAATCTTTAAGATGTGTTGATGGAGGTATCATGCGACCTTCTTTCTCATCGAGAGCCGCGATTGCAATCACGATTCTGGTCCTCGCTGGATGTACTACTCTACCCGCGTCCGCCTCAGCGCGTGGCCAGTTCGATCGCACGCTCCACGTCACCGGAAGCGTGAACCTGCAAGTTGAAACCGGTTCCGGCTCAATCGACGTCACCACGGGCAGTTCCAACGAAGTGAAAGTAATTGGCCGTATCTACGCCAGCGAATGGTTTGGCGGAAATGCCGAAGAAAGAGTTAAGCGGCTGGAGAGCAATCCTCCCATCCAGCAGAGCGGCAACGACATTCGCATCGGCCACATCGACGATCCCGAGCTCAAGCACAATATTTCCATTAGCTATGAGCTAGTGGTTCCGGCAAACACGCAGCTTCATTCGTCGAGTGGGTCGGGCAGCGAGTCGATATCCGGAATCGCCGGCCCCCTCGAAGCCGGTACCGGCTCGGGAAGCTTGAAGATTTTCAGCATCGGATCCGGTGTACGTGCACATACCGGCTCTGGAAGCATTGAGATCAATGGCGCGAAGGGCAGTGTTTACGCTCGCACCGGGAGCGGATCCATCCATGCCGCGGACGTGGCCGGAGGTTTCGACGGCGAGACCGGCAGCGGCCATCTCACGCTCGATCAGAGCGCTCCCGGTTCGGTCCGGGCAGAAACCGGGTCCGGAGGCCTGGAACTTCGCAATTTGCATGGGTCGCTGCAAGCTCAAGCTGGTAGCGGAAATATCAAGGCCGAGGGCGAAGCCACTGGTGAATGGAACGTGCACACGGGGTCGGGAAGCGTAGAACTGAGACTCCCGCAAAATGCTTCATTCGACTTGAACGCTCATACCGGATCTGGCTCGATCAATTTGTCTCATCCAGTGACCGTACAAGGTTCTATCGGACGCAAGGAAGTACGCGGCAAAGTTGGCGGGGGTGGTGTTCCTGTGCAAGTGCAGACTGGTTCAGGGAATATTGTGATTGAGTAACTCCTTCAACCGCGAGGTAGCAAGGGCTGACGAGTGTGCGTGAGAGCGCGGTTGCGCGAGCGCAGGTGGTCTCGCGAGTGCAGGTCTTCTAAAGAACTCATGTTTAGCCCGCGGAGCGGGCGGAATTCGTTAGCCCACCGCGTGAGCGGTAGGGTAAGTGGAACAACATCCCGAGTCCCGGAGGGACGGCACCGGCTCTCACGCAAACACTGAGCCCGTATTCTTAACGCGGCGTTGAAGCGCCGCTCGTGAACGGCAGCGCAATTTCGATGACTCTTCCGGCGGCCGGCTACTGCACCTTGTCCGTGTAAACGGCACGAGCATCCCGAAGCAACTTCATTACGACTTCCTTTTCTTCCATATTGTTCCAGGCGGAACTGCTCTCTGCGCCGTCAACGAGCCGGTCAATCCAAGCCACAAAGTATGCGGCGTCTTTGCCGTGAACTTGCAGCTTTCCCGCAACATCGAGGTAGATTGGACTGGTAGTGGCGTACGGGAAAGAATCCAGCACGGGGTATTCGGATTTGTCGCTAAGTGCCCGAAGGAGACACCATTCGCTTTTGCCGACTGCTAAGTCGCCGCTCGCGTTCGCGCTCTGGCGATCAGGCGAAAGCGGCAACTCGCGGACAACTTCGCCGTCACACACGACCTGAAGGTGATCGACGGAAACGAACGACCGGAGCCATGCGGCGAACTTCACGGTTGTGTTTGCAGCCAGCTTCAGTTCTCCGCCAATCTGCTGACCACCGAGGGTAAATCCGAGCAGCGGCCCGTTGCTGGCGAACGTTCGGCCATGTTTCAGCGAATCCATCCAGGGACCAACCTCGATCTTTCTTTTTGGAACCGCGGCATAAACCCGATTCAGTCCCACGGGCCCGCGCAAGGAAGCATAATTGGCCATGGCATCGGTTCCCGCCGCAGCAGGAAGACGAAAGCCGCAGTTCAGCAGCCTGTACCAGACCTCAGTCGTAGCTTTGTGATCGCTGAACCCGAGCACTTCGAGATAATCGACTTTTCCGAGCGCAACATCCACCGGCAGCTCATCGCTCAAAGCAGTGCTCTTGTCCGCGGGATCAGGCAACGAATCGAACGGATGCGCATAGCCGACCAGACCATGCTGCGCGTGCGCCAGGTCGGCGACGACTGCGTTCGGCGGAAACAGGCTCGCGGCAGACGTATTCGGATAAGCCGCATAATCTGGCAACAGGAAGTGGTCTGTAAGGTTCAGCAATCCAAGATGCCCCCAGTAGCTGGTATGAAATTCCTGTCCGTGAAAAAGCAGAGTTGTCGCCGTTGACGCGGGATCGAGTCCGGGGCGGAAATACGAGATGTCTAGAATTCTCTGCTCTTTGTTGACAACCAGATTCTCAACAATTGAGAGGTTCTCCGCCTGTGCTTGCTCGATCAGGTGCTCGGGCGAGTTTCGATACGCGCCACCGTAATTCATGTGGAGATGCACATCGCCACTGACCCATTGCAGGTTCGGATCCGCAGGAATCGGGAGGGACTTGAGTGGAACGCTGACATGGTGATCGCCGGGCGCGATCTGGATATCTTGCCGCTCAAACTCATATTCGAATCCTTTCATGACCTCGATACGCACACGTCCGGCAGGCACAGACAAAGTTGACTCTCCCAGAGAATCAAAATAGTGCGCTTCAAACGGACGTTCACTTCGCACGAAGCTGTCATCAGCATGCATCCAAGCATCGTCGGGAGCGTAAGCGCGGCCATCCTCGCCAGTCACAAAGACTCGCGCCGGACTTTGCTTCCCGGATGGATCCAGCACGGTAATGCTCAAGCTCGTCCTTGAGCGAAGATAGCGGCGTTCCTTCGCGACGATTTCTTTTTGCAGGCCACCGACTGCGTCCTGTGTCCAAAGCGACGTATTTCCGTCCCGATTGGAGATAAACGCGATCTCTTTCCCATCGGGCGACCAGCGCGGACAGACATTGTCATATTCCCCGAAAGAAAGGGGAATCGTATCCCCTCCGTCGGAAGGCAACGTCCAAAGCTGTTGCCATTGACGGCCTGCATAGGATGCGTAAACAATTCTTTTCCCATCCGGAGAGAAGTCCGGGCGCGCCTTCCACTCGGTTTCTTCGTAATGAATCTCCCTGGCCTCAGCACCAGGCTCTGCCTTCATGCGCCACAGTCCGCCAGTTCCGTAAATATGCCCGCGAATGGAGATGAAGATAATCTCCGATCCGTCCGGTGACCAAGCAGGGCTGATCTCGTGATCGAACGTGCTGTAGTAGTAGCGAGCAAGGGTGCTGCGATTTTCTCGCGTGAGCTGGCGCGCGTTCTTCAGCACGCCATCGTCGAAATCCGCAATGAATATGTGGAAGTGACCCTTGTATTGAGTTGAGACGAAAGCTATGTGCTTTCCGTCCGGCGAAAACCGGGGCTCGACGTTAACGGCACCACCACTTGTTAGCTGCCGCGTTCCTCGATTCTCAAGATTCAATGCCCACAGCTCAAGCGCATCGCGATCGTATTTCGTATAGATAACCCAACGACCATCCCGCGAGCAGTCGGGCTGGTAATCATAGCCGGGCCCATCTGTGAGCTGCTCCGCGACATTCGATTCGAGCGTCTGCCGCCACAACGAGCCGGCCATTGAGTACACGACCGAGCGCGAATCCGGCAACCAGGCCACCGCCCCTGGCCCGGTGGTAAATTGCGGCAGGTACATCTCACGGAAGTAGTAGGGATGAGGAAGATCAATCTGTTTGAGAACGGGTTCGCGCTGCGCAAGAAGAGCCCCGAGTTCACGCCAGCACACGAACACAATCAGGGCCATCCGCCGGAAACGCAAATTCCCTCCGATACCTAATCTGGCGGAGAATTATATGCGAGGCGAGACTCTTCTTCGTCTTAGTTCGCATCCTGCGAGTTTACTTCCCTAGTGGAACGATCCGCAGGCCTCATCTTCAGCTGAACTATGGCCTCAATGCGATCGAGGACCTCATCTTCGGACAGGGAAGTGGAATCGAGCAGTGTCGCGTCCGGCGCGGCTTCTAACGGAGAGTTCGCCCGGGTCCGGTCTCGCCGGTCTCGTTCGCGCAGTTCAGCCGCCATCAACTGGGCCGAAGCGCCTCGCGAGTGCTGTTGCTGAATGCGCCGCTGTTCACGAATCACCGGATCGGCATCGAGAAAAATTTTTACGTCCGCGTCGGGGAAGACTTTGGTTCCAATATCGCGCCCTTCCATCACCACACCGCCATTCGCGCCAAGCTCTCGCTGCCGCGCTATCATCCACTCGCGGACCTTGGGATGCACTGATACCCGCGAAGCTGCTTCCGAGACATCCGTTTCGCGAACGCGTTGGGTTACGTCGCGACCGTCAAGAAATACCCGGTTGCCGCCCAGGGTAGGTTCAATTTTGATACGCGATTTGTGAGCGAGTTCACTAAGCGCGGTTTCGTCGTCGAACGAGATGTCCCATTCAATCGCCTTGAGCGCGAGCGCGCGATACATGGCGCCGCTCTCCAGGTTCACATACCCCAACTTGCGCGCCAGGCGGGAGGCAACCGTGCTCTTGCCGGCACCGGCTGGGCCGTCGATCGCAATGATCAGTTTGCGAGGGAGGGAATCGGTCATCTCCGCTGTGATTGTACACGGTGATTTCAGCTGTGGTTTCAGTTCTTGGGTAGCCCTCGCATGGGACCGTTCCTCAAAGCAAAAATGACATCAGAAACGGGTGCTAAAATTGATTACCAGGCATCGGTCCCGCGCGATGCATTCCCGCCAACCCCGCCAGGTCCGGAAGGAAGCAACGGTAACGGGCTCTTGCGTGTGCAGTGGGTCTCCGGTGCCTGGCTTATCGTTTCCCGCTGAAAACGCCCGCTGGGTACCACTTGGGCCCCTCTACTACCTTCGGTACCCTTTACGCAGCGCCCCAAAACGTCAACAATATTAGTTCCGCATGGCACCGGACACGCAGACGGCAGAATTCACCCTGGCAGCGGCCATCCGCCGCTACTTCGAGGTAGTTCTCTATCTCCTGATTTTCACCGGTTTCGGGACGCTCGCCTCGACAGGACGCTTGGATATTCCGACTGTCCTGCTGGTAACTGGAGCGCTGCTCTATCGCGGATACGCTCTGATCCGGCGGCGCAGAGTGCTGCTCTCCGAACGATGGACCAATCTGCTGACCATCGCCTGCGTAGGTTTCTTTATCGCAGACGAATTTTTCATCTCCCGCGCATTTCTGAGCGCGACGGTCCACCTGGTTCTTTTTGTAATGCTGGTAAGGCTATTCTCGGCGCAGCGAGATCGCGATCACTATCTGCTCGCGGTGCTTTCGTTTTTGATGGTCCTCTCGGCGGCTGTTCTTACGGTCGATAGCACCTTCCTCATCGCGCTCGCCGGGTTCGTCCTCATCGGCATCGCCGCATTCATCCTTATGGAGATGATGCACTCCTCGCAACGGGCGCCAGTCCTGGCCCGTGACCCGAATGTGCGCCGCGCCTATAGAAAGTTGTCGTTTGCAATCGCCGGCATCGCACCGGTGCTCCTGCTTTTCGTTTTTCTGGGCGCCGGACTGATTTTCTTCGTGCTGCCGCGCGTTTCTGCCGGCTACATGAGCGCCTACACCGGGGCGAATGATCTCACTACCGGCTTCTCCGACAAGGTGGAGTTGGGGCGCATAGGACAGATCCAACGATCGACGAGCGTGGTCATGCATGTTCAGGTCGACGGAGACAGTGCAGGTGCATTTTCGTTAAAGCTCCGCGGAGTTGCCCTGAGCACCTTCGATGGCCGCAGTTGGGCCAATTCGCACGAGAGAATAAACCTTAAGCGCGGGTCCGACGGTCGCTTCAACCTGGCCCCACGCACCCAATCCCAAACGCCGAAGCGGGTGAACCTGCATTATCGCGTGACTCTGGAGCCATTTCTCAGCGAAGTATTTTTTCTAGTGGCCACGCCGGAGTCGCTGGAAGGCAACTACCGCACAGTTTCAGAAGATTCTGCGGGCGACGTTTTCGACTTAGACGGCGAGCACCCGGTCACACGTTATGAAGCCGATTCGTCATTGCAGCGTCCCTCAGCCCTAAATTCGCAAGCTGCCTCGACAGCCTACCCTCCGGGAATCCTCGCAACGTATTTGCAATTTCCCGTTCTCGATCCACGCATAAAGCCGCTGGCAGAACAGATCACTGCCAGGGCATCCACGCCGCGCGATAAAGCGTCCGCCATCGAAAACTACTTGCGCACGCATTACGGATATACCCTGCAGCTGCCCAATTCGCCCCCGCGCGATCCTCTTGCCAACTTCCTTTTTGAACGCCGCAAGGGACATTGCGAGTACTTTGCGTCGGCGATGGCAATCATGCTGCGCACCGTTGGAATTCCCTCGCGAGTAGTGAACGGATTTTCCGGTGGCGAGTTCAATGACATCACGGCGCAATATGTTGTTCGCGCCAGTGACGCGCACTCCTGGGTTGACGCCTACATTCCGGGAGAAGGATGGACGGAATTCGACCCGACCCCGCCTGGTGATGCGCTAGTGCAAACACGATGGAGCCGGTTCATGCTCTACATGGACGCGATGTCGTCCTTCTGGCGCGAGTGGATTATCAACTACGACCTCAGCCATCAACTCCGCCTCACTCAGGACGCCAACCGCGGCAGCCGCGCGGTCGTTGGGCAAGTCCAGTCCTGGGGGCGTGACAAGTATCAGAAAATCCTCGCGTGGGCGAGCCGAACACTGGACCAAATCGGAGATTCGACCGTGAAATGGGGTGCGCGCACGATCGCGCTTGCTCTGATCGTTCTGATTGCATCAAGCATCCCGCGTCTGCTTGGGAGGATTGCTAGATCTCGCCTTGCCCGTAGTCCGCAGAAGTCCCCGCAACTGGCCGCCAGCATTTGGTATGAACGGATGCTGAGGCAGACCGCCCGGCGCGGATGGCAAAAGTCGCCGGCTCAGACTCCCGAAGAGTTTGTGGCGGGAATTGGCGACCCAAAGCTGAAGGACCGCGTTTCCGGATTCACTCAAAGTTACGAGAACGCCCGTTTCGGCAGATCGGCGGAGGACGCCTCGCGCCTGCCTGAGCTTTATGAAGAAATCAAGACCAGCCGCTGATCGTCGTCACGAATAGAGAATTCGGCGACACACAATCTCAGAACCGATACACCATTCCGCCGCCAACGTAGTAGTTGTGCTGCCGGCTTTTTCCGGTATCAATGTTGAGCGGAGGAACTCCACTCCAGTCGTCGCGCGCCTCAAATCGAAACCTCAGGCGATGAAACTTCCACGGCCAGCGCACGTCGAACCCTACTCCACCCTGCAACACGCCCGTGGTCTTGATTCTATGTCCGGTGTTAGTGCCAAAGAAGACGAGCTCTTTGCTCGCCTGGAAATGGCCGATACCGCCGCCAAAGCTCACCCAGGGCGAAATTGCCAGGTCCGTTAAGAAATTCACGCGGGCAGCTGGAGTGATGAAGATCGAGCTGTAATCGTTAGGCACCACATTCTGGCCGTAGTTGATGTCTTCATCGGGATTGAAAATTGCCGGAACTTCGACCGACAGGTCTCCCCAGCCATAGCTCCGAAGCCGGCGCGCATAGTCCACTTCGAACGAGGTCCCCTTGCCAAAGTGCACGGTGTTGTCAAAGAAATTCGTGTTCGGAGGAGTCTGGTCGCTGATGAACGTCCGCCCAATGGTCCCGGCCAGCTCATTCTTGGGCTCCTGGGCCAGTGCAACCGTGCTCCCAATGGCGAGAACTGTCCACGCCGCCGCCAAAAATGTCCGCATCTCTCCTCCAACGCGAAACACGCGCTAAAAGGACCCTAGCATGTTGGCTATGGACGGCAGTTAGCTTGCGAGATGCGCCCGCAGTGCCGAAAGTAACACAGTGGACCTTGCGCATTGAATACGTCAAACACACCTGCCTAGGAGTGCTTCCCTTTCGCAGTAGAGGACGCGTGTTGAACCCCACTCCGTTCGCATGTTAGCCTCATAAGCTTCCTAATCGGCGGCCCAGCTACCGCCTCAGATGGAAAATCGAGGCCTTTTGTCCCCTGTCGAAACCACGTCAACTGTTCGCAAAACCGCGCTGAATGCAGTCCATCGTGAGCTTGGCGCGAAGATGGTGGATTTCAATGGCTGGGACATGCCGGTTGAGTATCCTGCATCCATCGGTTGTGGAATCATCGCCGAGCACATGGCCGTGCGCACCGGGGTTGGAATTTTCGACGTCAGCCACATGGGCGATATCCGGCTCTCCGGGCGGGAAGCGTTAGCGGCCGTTCAGCA
>WNGK01004894.1_pt1 | contig 34798 bp, 31 predicted proteins | sample 5400601 | NCBI WGS metagenome assembly WNGK01 (sample SAMN13153376, study PRJNA577476) | soil metagenome | isolation source: 60 cm soil or saprolite under Garry oak tree replicate 1 | place: USA:California | collected 2016-06-15 | reverse complement strand
TCTTGTCGACCAGCGCCTTGAACTGCGGATCGTCCTTGCGCAACATCATGCTGTAGGGCTCGGTGCGCAGCGATTCGTTGGTGAGGATCATGTAGTCGCCCGGATTGCTCGAATTGGCAATGAGCCCCGCCAGCAGAATGTCGTCCATCACGAATGCCGATGTCCGGTCCTGCGAGAGAAGCAGGAAGGACTCGGCGTGATCCTTGGCATCGATCGATTTGATCTCGGCGTTCTTGGTTTTGTCATATTGCCGCAGCAGCGGCACCGACGTCGTGCCCGCGGTCGTCGAGATCGTCTTGCCATTCAGATCGGCCAGGCTCTTGATACCCGAGCTCTTCTTCACCGCGGCGGTCACGTTGATCACGAAGTAGGTCGGACCGAAGGCGACCTGCTTCTGACGGTCGACGCTGTTCGTCGTGGACCCGCATTCCATGTCGATCGTCCCGTTCTGCAGCAGCGGGATCCGATTCGACGAGGTCACCGGCTGAAGGGTGACCTTGAGGTTCGGCGTCTTCAGCTCTGTCTTGACGGCGTCGACGACTTTCATGCACAGGTCCATCGCGTAGCCGATGGGCTGCTGCTTGTCGTCGAGATACGAGAACGGAATCGAGGATTCGCGATAGCCGATGGTGATCGCACCGGTGTCCTTGATCTTCTTCAGCGTCCCTGTCAGATCCTGTGCGCAAACCGCCGTGCCGACAGCGAGCGCGACCACAGCGAATATGATCTTTCGAAGCACTCTCATGAAATCTCCTGTGAACAATCCGTCGATGATTACCGCGCCCCCACCCCCGTCTCGACGGGTCGCGCTAGTGTAACGACTGGACCCCCGAATGTCCACGGCGAGAGGCCGTTCGCGGCGACCCTTGCCGGTCAACACGGGCTCGATCGAGCCACAACTGTCGACGGTTTTTTTGGACTCGGTGCGGGCTTCGATAGCTTGGGCCGAACGGCAGGCAGAACTTTGCGTGGCCTATAATCGCCGCATGAGCCTCGAGCCGATAGGACGCGTCGCGGATCTCCGCGCAGTCGAGAGTGCTGCCGCCGGCGAGCCGCTGATGGAGCGTGCAGGTCACGCGGCCGCGAGCGTTGCCCGCGATCTGCTCGCCGGCCGCGCGCCGCGCGTGCTCGTCCTCGCGGGCCCGGGAAACAATGGCGGCGACGCGTTCGTCGTCGCGCGCTGGCTCAAGAGCTGGTTCTACGACGTCGCGGTCGCGTTCCACGGCGATGCAGCGCGCCTGCCGCCGGATGCCTCCGCGGCGCATCGCGCATGGCTCGCGGCGAACGGCGCGACGCTCGCTGCGTGGCCGGAAGGCGAGGCCTGGGGACTCATCGTCGATGGTCTGTTCGGGATCGGTCTCGCTCGTCCCATCGAGGGCGTGCCTGCGCAGTGGATCGCCCGCGCCAACGCCAGCGATGCGTGCGTTCTCGCGCTCGACATCCCGAGCGGCCTCGACGCCGATACCGGGATCGCGCATCCGCCCACCATTCAAGCCGACGCAACGGCAACCTTCCTGGCGCTCAAACCCGGTCTCCTCACAGCCGAAGGCCCCGATCACTGCGGGACGATCAGCGTGCATTCGCTGGGCATCGACGTCGGTGCGGGGGCGCCCGGCCGGCGCCTTGATTGGACATCGCTCGCCGCAACGCTGCCCGATGCGTTGCGGCGAGCGCGCCGCAACGTGCATAAGGGATCGTTCGGCACGCTCGGACTCGTCGGCGGAGACGATGGCATGGTCGGCGCGGCGATTCTTGCAGCACGTGCGGCGCTCTATCTCGGCGTGGGAAAAATCTGGGTTGGTCTGTCCGCGAGCGGGCCACTGGGGGTCGATTGGACACAGCCGGAGCTGATGCTGAGAAGCGCGGAGGCGGTCCTCGCGGACAAACCCGATGCGCTCGTCGTCGGTCCGGGTCTCGGTACCAGTGACCGCGCGCGCGGGCTGCTTAGCAGGGCATTAATGGCTCCCGTGCCGATCGCTCTGGACGCCGACGCGCTCAACCTGGTGGCCGCGGATGCACACCTTGCACGGATGGTCGCGGCGCGGCGCGCGCCGACCGCGTTGACGCCGCACCCGGCGGAAGCGGCGCGCCTGCTGGCATCGACGACCGCGGCGGTACAAAACGATCGCCTGGCCGCCGCGCTCGAAGTCGCCTCGAAGTTCGGCGCGGCCGTCGTGCTCAAGGGCGCGGGCAGCGTGCTCGCATTCGCCGACGGCACGTGGGCGATCAATTCCAGCGGCAACGCTGGCCTCGCCAGCGGCGGCACGGGCGACGTGCTCACAGGCATGCTCGGCGCACTGCTGGCGCAGGCGGCGCCGCTCAAGGAAGCACTGCAGATCGCCGTCTGCCTGCACGGCGCCGCGGCCGACGCGCTTGTTCTGGACGGCGTCGGCCCGCTCGGCCTCACGGCTTCCGAGCTTGCACCCGCGGCGCGGCACCTCGTCAACGCCGCCGCGCGCGGCGCTGCGCCGCGGTAGCGAAGGCGCGATGTGGCGCAGTCGTCGTGAAGCGGGTGATTTGGGCGCGGCCACTCGTGTGTTGAGTGGCCGCCGCAAATCGGGACCCGCTCGACGACCGCCTTGCGCCACGGCGCCGAGCGGCCGCGGCGCACCGCATCCCTATGGCAGCAGCAACGTAGAGCCCGTCGTCTTGCGCGCCTCGAGATCGCGATGCGCCTGCGCCGCGTCCTTGAGCGCATACGTCTGCCGCGCCTCATTCACGATCTTCCCTGCCTTGACCAGCCCGAAGATCTCGTCAGCCATCGCGAGCAGCGCGGGACGCGTCGACGTGTAGGTCACCAGCGTTGGGCGCGTTACGTACAGCGAACCCTTCGCCGACAGCATAAGCATGTCGAAGGGAGGCACCGGGCCCGAGGCATTGCCGAAGTTGACGTACAACCCGCGGGGAATGAGGCAGTCGAGCGACGTGGGGAACATTGCCTTGCCGACACCGTCGTAGACGACCGGGACACCTTTGCCCCCGGTCAGCTCCTTGACGCGCTCGACGAAATTCTCGCGCGTGTAGACGATGGTATGTGTGCAGCCGTGGGCCTTGGCGATTGCCGCCTTCTCGTCCGAGCCCACGGTTCCGATCATCGTCACGCCCAACGCACGCGCCCATTGACAGGCGATGAGACCCACTCCGCCCGCGGCGGCGTGAAACAGAATCGTCTCGCCGGACTTGAGGGTATGCGTCTGACGGAACAGGTACTGAACGGTAAGGCCCTTGAGCATCAGCGTTGCGGCAGTGCGCTCGGGCACGCCGTCGGGCAGCTTGACCAGCCGGTCGACCGGCATCACCCGGACTTCCGCATACGCACCGGGGGCGCCTCCGCTGTACGCCACTCGGTCGCCCGCCTTGAAGTCAGTGACGCCGGCGCCGAGCGCTTCCACCACGCCCGCGCCCTCGCTCCCCAACCCGGTCGGCATCGGCAGCTTGTACAGGCCGCTGCGATGGTAGGTGTCGATGTAGTTGAGCCCGATCGCGGTATGGCGCACGCGCGCTTGACCGGGGCCTGGATCGCCAACGGCAACCTCCTCCCACTGCATCACTTCGGGACCGCCGGGCTGATGAACGCGGATCGCATGCGGCATGATTTCCTCCGTGGAGAATGAACGCTGCAGTTTACCTGACGACCGTCGTCGTGCAGTGCGCGTAATGCATGACCTGCTTCGAGGTCGAGCCGATCAGCCATCGGCGGAACAACGTCTTGCCGCGATGACCCAGCACAACATGATCGACGCCGTGCGTCTCGGCGTAATGGACGATCTGCTCCGCCGGGTGCCCGATGGCGACCGCGAAGCCGGCATCGACGCCCGACTTGGCGGCTCGCGCCTGCAACGCGCTGAGCTGCCGCTCATAATCTTCCCGGGCGCTCTCGATCATCGCTTCGGTCTCGACGTCTTCCGGCATCTCGGGCGGACGGACCACGGCCAGCACATGCAGCCGCGCGCCGAACTTCGCAGCCAGCTCGAGCCCGAAGTCGAACGCGCGGGACGCGGATTCCGAGCCGTCGAACGCGACGAGGACCTGGTTCACGCTTTTGTGCCTGTTGCAGGGGTGGATGTTGTTGCGCCTGCGGGCTTCGCTGCCCCCGCCTCTTCCCCGGGCGCTGCGTCCGCCGGACCGATGAGATGATGCGGCAGGAAGAACGCGTTGGCAATGAGCGTCGGCACGACCGCGCTGCCGATGACGGCGGCGATCAGGAGCGAGTACTGGTCCTGCGTGACGATGCCATGAGAGAGTCCGAACAGCGCCGAGATGCTGCCAAAGGTGAGTCCGGTCGACATCAGCAAGGTCGTATAGAGTCCCTCTCGCGTCGGCGACTTGAAGGCGCGCGTGACCGGGAACACGCCAACGAACTTGGTGATCATCTTGGCGCTGAGCAGGATCAGGAAGGCCGCCGGCGCGAGGACGAGCGCGGAAATCGACACGAACGATCCGGCCCGGATGAAGTAGAACGGCGTCAGCAGCCCGAAGGTGACGGTGCGCAGTCGGCGCACCAGCGCGTGGTCCTTGCCCACGGTGCCGGCGAGCACCATACCCATGACGTAGGCGGGCAGCACCGCCTCGCTGTCGGCCCACGCCGCGAGCGCACCGAGCCCGAATAGGCAGAGCAACAGGAACTTGGCCTCGAGCTCCGAAGGCCGGTTGCCGAAACGGCGGAAGAAGCGCGGCGTGATCCACGGCAGCACCGCGAAAGCCGCGACGCTCACCCCTACGAAGATCAGCGTCCGATACGTGAATGGCGAGAACATCAATCCAAGCGCGATGACCGTCGCCAGGTCGTTGACGAAGCAAGCCGCGAGCACGGTCTTGCCATAACCGGTCTTGTTCAGCCCGAACTCCAGCATCACCGCGTACACGACGGCCACCGAAGTGGTCGACAGCGCGATTCCCGCGAGCCAGCTCGCATCGGTGGTCCAATGCAGGAGCCAGTAAGCCGCGGCGGCGCAGCCGAGAAAAGGCGCGAAGAACGCGACCAATCCGACCGTCATCGTTTCCTTCCATTGGGTGCGCAATACCGTCGGGTCGAGCTCGGCGCCCGCGAGGAAGGTGAGAAGGATCGCACCGGTACTCGCCAGGAACTTGATCCACGATTGATCGGTGCCGAGCACGGCGCCGCCGATCAATGCGCCGAGCGCCAACTGCGCTACCGTGCCGACGACGATCTCGGACATGGCGGTGGCGATCCGCAGCCAGATCGAAATCAGCGTCGCCGCGAGGGCGAGTCCCAGCCAGAGCGCGGCGAGAGTGTAGATATCGGTCATCGGCAGGTCTCCTCGCGTCAGCGATCGCCTTCGATTGCCCCGAATTCCGCGGGAACCCTTGCGTAAAAGATGCTCACGCGCTCGTCGCGCAGCAGGGCGAGGAGTTTCTCGGCCTCTTCGTCGGTGACAACGAACTCGACTTCGATGGTCATGTCGGCGGCCAGCTCGAAGAAATGCTCCTCGTGCAGAATCCCGTGGCGGCCGAACCCGGCGATCGCCCGGAACGCCGATCCGCCTTGAATCCCCATCTTCTTCGCCTGCTCGAGCAGCCACTCGAAAAGAGCGATGTGGCGATGCGTGCGGTTCTCGTGGACGTAGAAGCGCAGGATGGTGCCGTTCATGCCGCGGTCCCCCAGGCATATGCTGCACGGATCAACATGATTCCGAGGATCGTCATCACCAACGATCCGATGACGTGACTAAGGATCGCGATCGAGCCCCAGAGATATTCCCTGCGCAGCAGAAGCGTGATGACCTCGGCCGAGAACGTCGAGAAGGTCGTGAGGCCGCCGAGGAATCCGGTCGTGACCAGGAGTCGCACTTCGGCAGGCAATACGGCGTGGCGCGTGAGAACCTCCATGGCGAAGCCCATGAGGAGCCCACCCGCGAGGTTGGCGCTCAACGTGCCGAGCGGCAACGTCGGGAACAGCGGGTTGAACAGCATCCCGAGCAGCCAGCGCAGCCAAGCACCGATTGCAGCGCCGCCGCCCACCGCGAGAAATCCGCTCCACGGCATACAAACCCTCCCCTCGCGCATGGACGGGCGCGACAAAATGCACGCAGCAATGACGACAATGGGCCCGGAGAATGGACGCCTACATTGCCACCGCGTATCGGGTGTCTCCTGTAGGCATCATCAGCCTTGCGGCGATTCGAGGAGGAATGCCATCTCCGTCGACAGCAGTATAAGGACTCGGACCGACCGCTGCAAGTTTGCGGCGCTCCAAGCCGGTTGCCACGGCGCGATATCAGCCGGAGTGATCACGCCGGCACGGCCGATTGGCGTGGTTTCGCCGCGGCGCCGAAGATTTCCTCGTACAGGTCTTCGCCATAGCTGGTCGCCAGAGGCTCGCCTTCAGGCAGCTTGAACGTTCGTGTCCCGTCGGGCTGCCTCTCGGCGCGCAGAAAGAGCGCGGTTTCCATCCCGGCAAAGAAGCCGTGAGCGAAGTCGTAGAGATGCGTCACGAAGAAGACCTTGACGCGCCTCTCCAGCAGCGCGCGGACAATCTGTCTCGCGATCTCCGATCCCTCGCGCTCGTTGGTCGACGCAAACGATTCATTGAAGAGCATCAGCGCATGCGGGCCGATCGCGTCGGCGACATCGCTCATTCGGCTGAGCTCCTCGTCGAGCTTGCCTTTTTTCATCGTCGCATCCTCTTCGCGCCTGTGATGCGTGAATAGAGTGGTGCAAAGCTCGGCGGTAAATGACTCCGCTCCGACGAACATGCCGGATTGCGTCATCAGCTGGGCCAGGCCGATGCCGCGCAGAAAGCTCGACTTTCCGCCCTGGTTCGCGCCGGTGATGATGACAAGGCCTTTGCCATCGGCGTTCATGGTATTGCCCACCACGCTCCGCCCCATGGTGAGCGCGAGGCTGACATCGTAGATTCCGGCGCAGCGGTGCCGCCGTGCCCCCAACGGCGCGGGTTCGGGAAAGCACGTCGGCGCTCCCATCGCGACGAGCTTGTCGTGCAAGTTCAGGCAGCCGACGTAGAAAGCCAGCTCCACGCGCAGCATCTCGAAGAAGCTCAACACGTGGTCGGTGGACTGGCCGAGCGCATTGGCGACTCCGTTGATCCCGCGATCGCGGATTTCCGAGACGATCCTCGGGCCAACTTCGTCGCGCGGATGAAGATGGAAGGTGTATCCGGGCGGAACCCGACCGAGGAGCCGTGCGAGCCAGGCCGGTCCCTTGTCGCGCCGCTGGCGCAGCACGTAGTGGGTGCCCGCATTCCCCTCGCCTAGCTCGGCGCTCTCCAGCACACCGCCGCGGAACTTGAGCTCCGCCAGGTGACCATCGACGCTTGCGAAGTATTCGTCGGTTAACTGGTTGTCGAGCGTCGCGACGAGCGTCCTGAGACCCTCCGATTCGAACCGGTGCGCGTGCGCGTCGGCGACGCCTTTCAATTTGCGAAGCATGCCTATGAGCATCTGCATCAGGTCGACGGCACTATGCAGAATCGAGGCGGCAAAATGACTCGAGATTCCCCACCAGTGCTTCTTCTTTCCTTCGATCGTCTCCACGGTGAGCGCATAGAGCTGTTTCAACACCGCCGGGTTCTGCAGACAGTCCTTGATCACCGCCTGCCGGTACAGGATCGTGTCCGCATCGTTGGAGAAGCCCGAGAGAAGCGCTTTGCGCGCGACCTCGAACAGGAACGGGTCGCCGTCCGCCATCGCGCGCAGCACCACGCCGACCTCCAGGTCCTGGATCAGCGCACGGTCGTGGGGCGAGAGCCGCGGCTCTCCGTAGTCGCGATATCTTGCCTCCCGAGGCACTTCCTCGAGCGGCAGGAAATCCCGATCCCGATGCATCAACAGTGGCTTCATGCCCTGATCCGCTCCTTAAGTCGATCGTACGTGACGCGGTACTTCTGCGCGATCGCAAAAGCGTGGGCCAACCCGTTGGCCGGTTTTCGCTCCAGCTTGTAGGTTCGAACCGCCGGATCATTTGGATCGACCATGCTGACGAGGCTGACGGTCTTGTCGTCGTACGACGCCAATTCATCCAGGAAGGTGACGCAGACGGCGAGCAGGTCCAGCCGCGAGATCCTGCCCATCACCTTGGCGCCAAGGTAGATGGCATCCTTTAGCGTGGTCGATGCGAAGATCTCGTTCATGACGATGATGCTCTTCGACGTCGCCTGATCCAGGATCGCGCGGATCCGTACCAGGTCGTCCTCCAACTTGCCGCGGAGATTGGCGATGTCCTCTTCCCTCTCGAAATGCGCAAACAGGCGATCGAACAGAAACAGCCGCGCCTCTCTGCCGGGCACGGGACAGCCTAGGCTCGCCAGGTAGTGCAGCTGGCCAAATGTCCGGGCGAAGGTCGTCTTGCCACCGTTGTTCGGGCCCGAGACGACGAAGATGCGCTCCGGGTCGCGGAGATGGAAATCGTTGCAGACGACGAAAGCCTTTTCGCCGATGAGCTTGCCCGCAAGCGCGAGGTCGAAACCATCGCGGCTGCTGACGTCCTTGGAGGTATCCGAGAGCAGCGGATACGTGAAGCTCAATCCGGTGGCGCGCAATCGTCCGATATGCGCGAGATAAGCGACATAGAACTGCACCTCGCGGTCGAACCGTGCGATTGTCTCGTCGAGATATTCAGCGTGCTCGGCGCAGTAGGCTTCGATGGCGCGGAATGCGTCGGGATTGAGGAGCGCCACCCGGTCGACGATCTGCGCTTCTATGTGGTTCAGCCCCGCCGGGATCGAAAACTTTATTCGGTAGTCGTGCGCCGCCCCCCGCCTGAATTTCTCGAATATGGCTTCGACCACCATCGTATAGTCGCCTTCGGCGTCGTATCGCCGAACCGTGACGCTGCCGTCCCTGAGGAGAACGTTGTACTTGATGGCGGACATGTCGGACGCAATCTTGCGCGTCTCCGCAGTCAGAGTCCGGAAAGAGGTTGAGCCGACGTAGTCCGCCAGATACGCGCGGAACGCGCGCATCCCCGGCGATTTCAGATCCATCCGCTCCAGGCTCTGCGCCAGTCGCGCGACCGCTTCGCAATAGATTTCCACGGCGGCGAGAAACCAGCGCTCCTTTTCGCGCTGGTAATAACGCTCCTTTGCTGGACTGAGATGCTGCCGCATGCTGTGCATCTGCTCGGAGAATGACCGGACGCTTTCCATGAGCGTCTTCTCGTCGAGGTCGCGGAAGATTTCCTGGCGATAGGTGATCGCAGCGAGATTAGCGAGAGGCGCATGGAAAAACGGCTTGAGATCGTATTCATCGCGGCCGGCCGTGATGGCTTCCACGATCTGATCGAGATTCAGGTCCCGGAAAAAGTCCGGTTCCTCTCCCGGTTCCTTTCGCCGGTGCGGCCCCTCGAACAGGATGCTGTGGAAGCGAGCCGGCCGCTCCGTGCCCTCTTCCGTGGCGACGCGCGGGGCGGGGGCGATTGCGGCGTCGTTCATCGTCTGTCGACTCAATAGGATTGCCGCGCGGGAATCACGCCGCGCACGCCGCCGCGCGGGTTTTCCATGTCGCCGAAGAAGCGCGGGATGAGATGCATGTGCAGATGCTTTACGGTCTGTCCCGCCGCCTCGCCGACGTTGATGCCGACGTTGTAGCCGTCGGGAGCGAGCTGCGCGTCGGTCCGGCGGCGCATCTGCGTGAGCAGCGATAACATGGCGATGAACTCGTAGGGAGTCGCCTCAAAGAAGTTCTCGATGTGGCGCTTGGGGATGATCAGTGCGTGCCCCGGGTTGACCGGATACTTGTCGAAGATGACAAAGGCCAGCTCGTCCTCGAGGATGGGCGCCCGAATATTGCAGAAGGGACACTCGGCATCGCGTTCGAACATGACGGTTCCTTGTGCTTCGTCATGTGTGCGACATCGCAGTCATCGCGGATCTCGCGTCGCCGCCGCGATCGGCAGGCGGAGTGGCGTGCCTCGAACCGCCTGCGATCCGAGGGTCTCGCAGCCACAAAAAACCGCCTCTGGCGATGATCGCGCTCGCACACGTTCGATGCCGGATCACGGCACCGCGGTAGGCATCATCAGCCGTTAGGCGGTCAGAGGAGGAATGCCATCTCCCTGCCCCAAGTATAGCCACGCACCCCAGCATGAGCAACTCGGGGCGGCGCAACTCACCGAAACTTCTGGCAAGCGCAGCGAAAACTTGCGATCATCCTCGTTGACAAATCGCCAGGGGATCGGGGATGAAAAGCGTCGATCGGGACAGTGCCCCGGCCGATCCCAGGACGAGCCGGACCGCGTTCCGCTTCGTCCTGCTGATCGGGATCCTGAGCTTCTTTGCCGATTTCACCTACGAGGGTTCGCGTAGCGTCCTGGGCCCGTTTCTCGCCACGCTCGCGGCCAGCGGAACCGTGGTAGGCGTGGTCACGGGCTTCGGGGAATTGCTGGGCTACGCCCTGCGTCTTGTCTCCGGGCGGCTGGCCGATGCCACCGGCAAATTCTGGCCGATCACTATCGTCGGTTACGTCGTGCAGATGGCGTCGGTGCCTGCGCTCGCGCTGGTCGATAGCTGGCCCGCCGCGGCGGTCCTGATCATCCTCGAGCGCGTCGGCAAGGCCATCCGCAACCCGCCGCGCGACGTCATGCTCTCGCACGCTGCGAAGCAGGTCGGCGGATACGGTTGGGTGTTCGGATTGCACGAGGCGCTCGACCAGTTCGGCGCGATGATCGGCCCGTTGGCCGTTGCCGCGGTGCTGGCGCATCATGGCGATTACCATCTCGCCTTCGCGGTGCTGCTGGTGCCGGCCCTGATCAACCTCGCCTTGGTTGGACTCGCGCGCGTGCTCTACCCTCGACCGCAGGATCTGGAGTCCTCGCCGCCAAACGTGCAGGGCAAAGGCCTGCCGAATGTCTTCTGGGTTTATCTCGCCGGCGCCGCGCTGGTCGCCGCGGGCTTCGCGGACTATCCCATCATGGCCTTTCACCTGAGCCGGACCAACGTCGTGTCAGGCGAGTGGGTCGCGATCTTCTACGCCGTCGCCATGGCGGTGAGCGGGATGGGTTCTCTGGTCCTGGGGCGATTATTCGATCGGTTCGGCTTCTCGGTCCTGATCGTGTTGACGCTGGTCTCGACCCTGTTCGCGCCGCTCGTGTTCCTCGGGGGCTTCTGGGTCGCCCTCGTCGGCGCAGCGATCTGGGGGCTCGGCATGGGCGTGCACGAATCGATCATTCCGGCGGCGGTCGCGCCGATGGTGCCGGTGCAACGTCGCGCCTCCGCCTTCGGATTGTTTACGGCAGGCTATGGCGTATTCTGGTTCCTCGGCAGCGCGGCGATCGGCATCTTGTACGATCTTTCGTTGCCGGCGACGATCGCCTTCTGCGTCGTCACGCAAATCGCGGCGGTGCCGATCTTTGTCTGGGTCGGGCGGCGAAGCCGCGCGGATTTGCCACTGTGAGCGGCTCGCTGCAGCGCCGCAAACTTTTCCGGCAGCATGAACTCCGTCACCGGTATTCGGCTCCAACCCTGAGGGGAGGTTATGGAGGTGATCATGGACTTTAGAATCAAGCTCTTTCTCGCCGTTGCGGGAGTGGCCTGCGCGGCGAACGGTGCTGGCGCGTGGCCACAGCTGCAGTCTTCGGCTGCCCCCGGTCAGCAGATGGTTTCACAGCGAGCCGCCGAGCAGCTTGCGCTGGACAGGTCCCCGCAGGGCAGCATCAAGAAGGAGTCGCTCGAACAGCGGGCCAGCGGACCCACATGGGTCATTGATGTCGGCCGCTATAACCAGCCGCAATATGTGACGCGGGTCGAGATCGACGCCAACACCGGCAAGGTTTCATCGGGAACGCCGATTGGGTAAGGCCCGCTGAACGACACGGGCGCGAGCTGACGCGTACGATCGCCAGCCCGGGCAGACTCCGACGTTCGGTGTCGCAGTTTGCAGTGTTCGTTGGGCCGCGAGATTACCGGTCGCCCTGACCGCGGATTTCAAGGCCGCTCGAGGACGGCCATTGCCTTATTCGCGTCCTCGAGCGAGTCCACGGCCGCGTAGGCCACGAACTGTGTGCCGATCGCCGAGGCCGAGAATCCGCGGAGGTTCACGCCGCCGTCGGCAAGCTTCTGAGTCAGCACGGCGGCGACGCCCGCCTCATCGGCGCCCATGACGCGGACGCAGTGCAGGTGCCGGGTAACGTTGAAACCTACGTCCGCGGCCGCGCGGATCTCCCGGTCACCTTGCAGCGGCGTGACGAACACGACGCCCTTGCCGGGCGCCTCGGGGGAACGGCGCGCAATGATGAATTGCAGGTTCGCACCCGCGTCTCGTAAGGTCGCCAGCACCTCCGCGAGGCCGCCGGGCCGGTCTTCGATGTTGGCCACCCAGACATCCGCACGCTCGACGAGAAGATCCATAACCTATTCTCCTCACTCTGATCCCTCCACTCGAAATATAGGCCGCGGCTGACCCGCAAGCAACCGCTCGATCGGTCCGCGAGCCCAGCCGGGCCTGGGTCGCGAACCGAAAAACGCGCCTATACTTTGCTGTTCCTGCGGCTCACGATGGGCCGTACTTTGCTGTTCCTGCGGCTCACGATGGGCCGAGACCTGCCACGGGCTGGTTGTCGCGGGAAGGGCGAGCTTGCAGGCATCCGAAGTCACGCAAAAAAAGCGGAGGAACGATCATGGCAAAGGACAAGACGAAGCCTAGGGCCGCGCAGCAGACCGCTAGGAAGCGTAGGGCCGCGCAGCAAACTGCGGACAAGCCTGGGGCCGCGCAGCAGGCTTCGGACATTTCCGAGGCGCAGATCGCGGTGCATTGGCAGGAGGAGGACTATTTCTCGCCGCCGAGCAAGTTCATCGCGCAGGCCAACTTGATGGACGAGGGCATTTTCCAGCGTTTTTCGCTCGACAAGTTTCCCGAGTGCTTCAAGGAGTTCGCGGATCTCCTCGACTGGTACAAGTACTGGGAGAAGACGTTCGACGCAAGCAATCCACCGTTCTGGCGCTGGTTTGTCGGCGGTAGGATCAACGCGAGCTACAACTGCGTCGATCGCCACCTCGTCCGACACAAGAACAAGACCGCCATTCATTTCGTGCCCGAGCCCGAGGACGAGGCGATCCGGCACGTGACCTATCAGGAGCTCTACGTCCGCGTCAACGAGTTCGCGGCGCTGTTGCGTGATTTCTGCGGTCTGAAGACGGGCGACCGGGTGACCTTGCACATGCCGATGGTGGCGGAGCTGCCCATCACGATGCTCGCCTGCGCGCGGCTCGGCGTCATTCACTCGCAGGTGTTCAGCGGATTCAGCGGCAAGGCCTGCGCCGACCGCATCTGGGATTCGGAGAGCCGCCTCCTGATCACCATGGACGCCTATTGGCGCGGCGGGAAACTCCTCGACCACAAGGAGAAGGCCGACATCGCCTTTGACGACGCCGTGAAGGAGGGCCACCGGGTCGACAAGGTTCTGGTCTGGCAGCGCTACCCCGGCAAGTACTCGAGCCCCACCAAGCTCGTCAAGGGACGCGACGTCGTCGTCAACGACGTGCTCAAGAAGTTTCGAGGCAAACGTGTCGAGCCAGCGCAGATGCCCGCGGAAGCGCCGCTTTTCCTCATGTACACGAGCGGCACGACGGGACGGCCCAAAGGCTGCCAGCACTCGACCGGCGGCTACCTCTCCTACGTCGCGTGGACGTCGAAGAACATCCAGGACATCCACCCCGAGGACGTGTATTGGTGCATGGCCGACATCGGCTGGATCACCGGCCATTCCTATATCGTCTACGGCCCGCTCTCGCTTGCCGCCTCGTCGGTCGTGTATGAAGGCGTGCCGAGCCATCCCGATGCGGGACGGCCGTGGCGCATCGCGGAGGAGCTCGGCGTCAACATCTTCCACACCTCGCCCACGGCGATCCGCGCACTGCGGCGCGACGGACCCGACGAGCCCGCGAAGTACGACCACCACTTCAAGCACATGACGACCGTTGGCGAGCCGATCGAGCCCGAGGTCTGGAAGTGGTACCACAAGATGGTCGGCAAGGGCGAGGCAGTGATCGTGGACACGTGGTGGCAAACCGAAAACGGCGGATTCCTTTGCAGTACCGTTCCAGCGCTATACAAGATGAAGCCCGGCAGCGCGGGCCCCGGCATTCCGGGGATTCACCCCGTGATCTACGACGACACCGGAGCCGAGCTACCGAGCGGCTCGGGCAAGGCGGGCAACATCTGCATCCGCAATCCGTGGCCGGGCTCTTTTCAGACGATATGGAAGGATCCGGATCGCTACGTCCAGCAATACTACCGGCGCTATTGCCGCGATCCGAAGAGCAAGGATTGGCGCGACTGGCCATACATGGCTGGCGACGGCGCCGTTCAGGCCGCGGATGGTTACTTCCGGATCCTTGGCCGCATCGATGATGTGATCAACGTCGCCGGCCATCGCTTGGGCACCAAGGAGATCGAATCGGCGGCGCTTCTCGTTCCCGAGGTCGTGGAGGCGGCAGTTGTGCCGGTCGCCGACGAGATCAAGGGCAAGGTCCCTGACCTCTATGTGGCGTTAAAGCCGGGGCTGGCAGCTTCCACGGCGATCGCCAACAAAGTCTCGGCATCGGTGGTTTCCGAGATCGGCGCCATCGCGCGGCCGCGTCGAGTCGTGATCGTTCCCGATATGCCCAAGACTCGCTCGGGAAAGATCATGCGTCGCGTGCTCGCGGCGATCTCGAATCACCAGGATCCCGGCGATGTGTCCACGCTGGCCAATCCCGAGATCGTGGATAAGATCAAGGAGTTGGGGAAGTAGCGTCAACGAACTCGGCTGCCACGCTCACTCAATCACCTTCGACCTTGTCAACGATGGCCACGCTCTGAGTCGAGGGGTGCCTGGGCCCGTGAGCGCCATCTACCCCTAAGGTCAAAGCACACCAGATTTCGATGCCCGCGCCCGTTGCCTGAAGGTATCCATTGCCGTAAGACATAACGCAAGCCATGCAACACTCTCCGCTATGCCGGCCAAGACGTCGCTTAGATAATGTAGTCTCAAATAAACCCGACTGAAGCCGACCATGACGATCAGGAAAAACGCGACGAGCGCAATCATGACGCGCCAGCGCCACGCTCGAATGTGGGCGATGAGATACACCGCCACAAATCCGTACAACAACGTCGCGGCGGCCGCATGACCGCTTGGGAAGCTGTATGAAGTTAGGGCAATGGCAAGATCGCTCAAATGCGGACGTGGGCGGGCGATGATCTCCTTGGTAGCAACATTCAGCAGCATGCCACCCGGCACCACGGTGGTGAGGCCGACCAGCCAGGTCCATTGGCGCTTCCATGCAAGGAACACTGCCATCGCAACGCCGATGGCGGTGATCGGGATGGTGTTGTGAACTTGACTGATTGACAGCATCACCCGTTTCAATTCGGGTACAGAGTACATCTCGAACCAGCCCGCGATCACTCTGTCCACGACGGTCAACGGATCCTCGTGGATGACATCCTCGGTTATCCCGCCGAACAGCCAGCTGGCGCCTAGCAGGACGAGCGTACCCAGCGTGAGCTGCAAGCCAAGGTAACCGCGGGGCGAAAGGCGGGCCCGCACAAAGTCGATTGGCGAGGCGATACGACGACGCGCGCCCGCGACGTGAGGGCTCTCGAGCAGCGCCCTCCACAGGCGCTTGATCATTGCGGAGCCGTTCGTAGCCTCGCGCTTCATGGCCTTTTCACCAGCGTTCGTCGCAAGTACTTATATTCATGCCAAGTAAGCCCGATCACCACGACGTCGACCATGGCGATGAGCATGAGCCCGATGGAATGAGTAAAGCTGAAGCGGTATAGCTGATATGCGATGAATAGCGCGAATACGGCGATGGCGACCGGGTAGTACGAGAGCTTCTCTCGCAGGAGTCCAATGATCAACGAGAGCAGCAATCGTGCATGGCGCCGCTCAAAGGCCGAGCCAGGCTATCGTCGCGCTTTCCACTTCTCGATTCGGGACTACGAATCCTTTGTATCCGACGCTATCCAGCGCGTCGTGCCCCGCCTTGCTTTGGGTCATCGTGATCAGCACTTCGCGAATCCGCTCCTGCTCTTCCACGGACATCTGGGTCGACACGATGACCTGTTTGATCGGCACAGCCCGCGATCGGGCGAGCACCTTGCCGCCCTTATCGGTCCACGCCTTAACGACCGAGCTCGCCGCGGTCGCGCCCGCCTGTGCAAAGCCGTATTCCACATAGAACGGCACCGCATCCTGATAACGGGTCGTGATCACGCGGACGCTCGTGGGTGTTGGTTCTCGCGCCGCGGTAGCGGTTAGACTTTCGGTGCGAAACATCGCTCGCACCATTGCTGCGGTGATCGAGTCCGGGTCCGGTGTCACCAACGTGCGGCCGTTGAGGTCGGTCATGGACTTGAGCGGCGCGTTCGCATTAATCAACAGCGACACCGTGTATTCGGTGAACCCGACGGTCCACGCAACCGCCTTGTAGCGGCCGGCCTTGACTTCGGCCATAGCGACATGCGCCGGATGCACGAACGCCATGTCGTATTCCTGTTTGCTCATGCCGGCGCGCAGATCGTCGTAGGCTGGGACCAGCACCACTTTGACACGACGGCCGATGGCTTTGCTAAGGTGATCGGCGAGCGGGGCAAATTTGTCCCGGATCTCCTTCGGCGTCGCCTGGTAAGTGACGCCTTCAGTCACGGCAAAGATCAGTTCCGCTCCCTGTCCCCAGGCCGGCGCAGCCAATGCCGTGGCGAGCAGCGCAGTAGCCAGAACGGCACCCAGCGTTCGGCCAGGCGTGCGCAGCAGCTGATCACGCGCCACGGGCGCCTGCAACGAGCTGCGTTCTTCTCTCACGCTGAGTCCTGTCCCGCCATCATTTCTTGTGCCCAACTCTGAGCGAGCGGGGTGCGCAGTCGCGCGTGCCTTCAACCGATTCAGGAGATCATTCATGCAAGCAGGCTGGCTAACCGGTCGCCGCATCGCGCCGTCGCGCAGCAGGCTCGGTGCCGAGCCGAGCAACGAGTCTGCATGCGACGCAAAGTTGAACCGTAACGGCAAAAGACCAGCATCCCAGCACAAAAAAACATAGCGACGCCCGTGCCAATATTGGCACGTCCGTCGACCCGTAGCCCGCGAGCACGGCGCCGCATAGAAAGCTCGCGACCAGTTGAATGCATTCTGCGAAGCATCGACCACGCAACGCCCGATACCCATACATGCGCGGACAAAACGCTACCAGGTCGGCAACGAACGCTTTCAGGGCTTGCATGCTCTTGTCGGACAAGGAGACCCGGCGCGGCGACATGAGCTGTTCCGCCCAGCTTCTCGTTCGTTGATCATCGAGCACCGCCGCATTGAGCCGGAGCCATCGGCTGGCCAGACCATCCAGCCCTGCCCTTTCCAGCCTTGGCCTGAACCCGACGAATGTACGTGCGAGCTCGATAAGAAGATCGCGCGTAACGATCCAGCCGAGAGCGTGTACATCAAACCCGTTCACGTACGCTCCCATGCGCCGCGGCATAACACGGTTCAATCGCCATCGACCCTGTCGACGATGGTCACGCCGTAAGGGTCGATGCCGACGCCGCTCACCGTGGCGACTTGCGCCCGGGTGCGCAGATCGATCACGTGCAGGACCCCGGTCAGAATCGTCGCGGAAGCCGTGATGCTGTTGGGACCGCCGGCGATCAATGCGTAACGTCCATCAGAAGTTACCGCAACCCCCTTGGGGCGGGCGGGCTGTCCGTCCATGCGCGTAACAGGAATGCGCGCCAGCTCTGCACCGCGATCGCGCGCAAGGGCCCGCTTGAGATCGACGATCGAAACGCTATTGACGCGATAGTTGGTCACGACGATCTGTTGCCCATCGGGCGTCCATGTGGTCGCGAACGGCCTTCCCTTCTCGTTGGCGTTATCGGTCCCGACCTGTACCCGAGCCGCCTCCGCACCGGGACGACCTTGGCGCGCCAGATCCACGTCGATGATCGACATCGTGTTGCCTTCGAAGTCGGTCACGTGGCTCTCCCGACCCGTGACTGCAATGTACCTGCGGTCCGGACTCGCGCTGATGGCGAAAGGACCCGCCTGCACCGGGATGCGCGGCGCGACCTCGACGACGGGCGCGCCGGCCAGGGCCCGTTCGAGATCCATGACGGCCACGTCGTCTGTGCCGCCGTTGCCCGAAAAAAGATACGTCTTTCCGTCGCTGCCCTTCCCCAGCGCGATGCCCTCCGGATCGGGCCAGCAGCCGAACGACGGAGAGGGAGCCAGATACGCGCTGAAGACCGGCGGCGGCGTCGGAGTGACAAAGGGGACCGGAAAGCTTGGGCAATCTGGTCTGAGCTGATGGGTGCCCGGGCCTGAGAGCGGCATCTGAATCTGCGCCCGCAATCCTCCGGTCCGCCGGTCGATGATGCTGATGCGGTTCGATCCCGCCTCGGCCAACCAGCCTTCTCCGGCGCTCGCGACGATCACGTCGGGAAGAATCGCCAACCCGACTCCGCCAAACCAGCCCAGATCGTAGACGGAGAGCAATGCCTCCGCCGTATTGTCGTATTGCCGCCTGACCATCTTCGCTACGTCCATCACCGCGATATTGCCGCGGCCGCCATGCTGGAGAAATTCCGCGTTGACGATCGCGCCATGATGATTCATGACGAACGCGGTCTTCTGGTCGTCGCTGACGACGATGGTTGCGGGATCTCCAAGCAGCTTGCCGTCGGCGCGCGCCGGGTTGACCCAGCTGCGGCTCACGATGGCATTGGCGGTGTTGTTGTTCTGCGGCTGCAATGCGGCGTTCAAGTCGATCGCATAGATGCGTGGATCGCGGCGGCCGGTCACCAGGACATAGGTCTTCGCCGCCAGCGCGAAGTCGGCGCACAGCAGCAGCAACGCCGCGGCCAGGACCTGAATCCGGATTCTCGATCGACGCGTCATCTCGTCCTCCTCCACAAGTGTGCCTGGATCACTTCACGCCCTGGATGCGTTCGCCCGCATAGACGCCGACGCAACCCGTCGGGCAGGCGGGGTTGGGCGTCAACGGGACGAAGATCCGATTGTTAGCCGGATTGGCGGCAACCGAATGCGCGTTCTTCGCTGTCGGCACATTGGCGATCCACAGATTGGTTTTTGCATCGATGACGCCCAACACGGCGCCGCCGGGCATGCCGCGCGCGGCGAGATAGTAGCGATGGTCTCCAGGGTTGTACCAAACCTCGTCCGAGCCGCCCACCTGGGCGATCACCTGCACGATCGCGCCGGTCTTTACGTCGAGGATTAGCGACTTCGGCGGAAAGCCGGCTTCGATCGCGTCGTCGCTGCATCCGACCAGGAGGTGCTGCCGCGGACCAAAAGCCAAGCCGGCTGGCATGCATCGGCTGAGAGGGATTAGCCTTGTCACCTTCATGCTCTTGGGATCGATCTCGGCAATTGCTCCCTTCGCCTTGTCGTGATCGAGCTCCGGAATCGAGAGATAGAAACGCCGGCCCACGCGGTCCCACACCGGCTGCTCGAGGCCATCGGTCGCGTCGGGAAGCTTGATCTGGCCCAGCAGCTTGTGATCGGGCGCGGTCGAGATCAGCGTGACATACGGCGGATTCTCGGCTTCGTTGGTCACCATGACCATGTTCTCTTGTTCCGCGTACGCCATCTCGTTCGCGCGCTTCGTTCCCCCGGTCGACACCGACGCGATGATGCGCGGCGGCGTGGACGCGACATCGATGATCTTGACCGTGCTGTCACCGTTGCTGGCCCAGACCTGTTTCAACTTCGAGAGTGCTACTACGCCGTTCGGTCCGGCGGTCTTGGTCGAAGTCGACGGTCCGGCGAATCCCTCGACCCGACCCACGAAGGCATTGGTCTTCGCATCGATGATGTCCACCGCGCTGTTGGAGCGATCGGAGAAATAGTACGTCTGCGTACTTGGGTCGACCCATCCGATGTCGAAGGCCGCCAAAGGCGCCCCCGGCACTTTGACGGTGGCGATCAGCGGAGCGCTCGTTTGCCCGAAGGCGGGCACGGCAAGCAACCCCAGCGACGCCACGATCGAGCACTGAAACAGACCACGCCATCCATTGACCATGATCACCTTCCTCCAAACTCGGGTTTGCTTATCCTAAACCGACCGCAGCGAGCGCAGCAACGGGCCAGATTTTTCGGAGGCCCGATGACGCGTTGTCGCGACTAGACGGAATCTACCGCACATCCTCCGGACGCGAGATCGCCGTCTGCCACATGTCGATCGCTTGGCGGAGCGCATCGCCAGTCACCGGGTTGTCTGCGTTGCCGATCTGCGCCAGGCGCGCGCTCAGTGCGCGCAGCCGCTCGGTCTGCATCGTGACCAGTCTGGAGCCGGTTTCGCCTCCCAGAGTGTGCAGATAGACCGTCGCAAAATGCTTGAGGCACAGGCCCCCGGCCTCTTCGTCAACGCGATCCGATCGCGCTCGCAACGCCTGCAGCACGCCGGCAATTCCCCGTTCCTGCGCGACCAGCGCCCGTTCGCAGGCGGGGCACCGCGGAAGGCTCGCGATCATCTTGCGCTGCTGACCGAGGATGTAGGCGGCTCCCTGACGGCGGTAGAACACGCTTTTCGCGGCGATCTCGCGGTTGCTCTTGTCGTAGACCATGTCGAACCAGTGTTGTTCCGCCCCCGCGATCTCGACACATACGCGACATCGAATCTGGGCCAGCGCCTCATCACCGTCTTGATCGAGCCACGAGTGATTCCGAGTCGTCCGTGAGTCGCCGGCAACGAACGCCAATGCCCGGGCCAGCGTCGCACTCGTGATCTTCTCCGTGGTTCCTGATCGCTCCCAGCTGTCGATCGTTCCAACTTGAGCACCGATGCGTTCCGCCGTCCTGAGCTGTGCACGGGCCAGTGCGGGCAGTGCCGGAGCCTTAAGTGCATACGCGATGTTGCGATAATGCGCGTAGCACAGCGGCGGGCATGCAAGCGAAAAGTCGGTGTCGTCAACGAGCCGGTGAACGCGCTGTGCCGCGTGCTGATCGTCCACCTTGCACGCCGCGCACGCCCGGTCGGCAGCGAAGAAGAGATCGAGGAGACGCTCAAAATACCGGCTCTCGTCGCCCAGCATGCCCAGTACGCGATCACTCGCGTCGCGCAGCAGGCGCACCAACGCCACGTCCTTGTCGGCCGTGCTGTTCGGAAACAACGCGTGGGATCCGCAGAAGCCCATCGAGTCAACGACGGCTTCGCCGGCCGCAGCGATGTCCGCCGTGGCATCGATCTCGTCGAGGCGAAAGTTGTTCTCACGGCGCAGCGCTTCGCACACGACGCAAACGGACGCCGCGTCGGCAGCGCTTGGCGATGCCGCTTCCGGGAGAGCGGCCACGATCACCCCGCGCGCATTTCCACGCTCCGTTGTGGTCCTGTACCGATCACTCGGCGAAAACGCCGATCCCTGGTCCATTGGGAGAGGCTGTGAGCGGCATGAAAACGTGGTTCGTCTTCGGATCCGCGACCACCGCCTTGCAATTCGGTGCCGCCGGGACATTCTCGATGAATGTCATCGATACCGCGTCGATGATGCCCAGGAAGGGCGTCTTCTTTGTGGCCTTCGTCCCGTCCTGGGTCATGTCCCGAGCCCCGAGATAGAAGCGCTTGTTCCCGGGGTTGTAGGCAACGTAATTGGAACCGCCCACCTCGCTGATCGTGCGCAGGATCGCGCCGCTGGCTGCGTCCATGATGATGGTCTTGGCCTTGAAGCCGGCAGCGATCGCGTCGTCGCTGCAGCCGACGAGCACGTGGCCCGACGGCCCGAGGGCAAGGCCGGCCGGGAAACATTCCGGTGCGGGATAACGCCCGACGACGGCGTGCTTGATCGGGTCGATCGCGTCGACTTCACCGTGAGGATTCTCCGCGTTGGGCCCGACTGAGACCAGGTAGTGCTTCCGGCGAGGATCGTACACGACGCCGTCGAGCGACTTGGCCTGAATGTCGAGCTTGGCGACGATCTTTCGCGATTTCGGATCGACGAAACTGACGAACGGCGGCGAATCGTTCTTGTTCGTCGCCAGCACGATGTGATGGTCGCGGTCGTAGACGACGAAGTCGGTCCGCGCCTTGCCTCCGGTCGGAATCGTCGCGATGAGCTTGCGCTGGACCAGATCGATCACCTTGATAGTGCTGTCCCCGTCTCCTGCCCAGAGCTCGTTGGAACCGACCATCTCCAGCGCGTTCGGTCCCGAGATGTTGTTGTTCAGCTTTTCGCCGTTTCGAGCCTGGCCGGCAAAAACGCCGGATACTTGCGCGATCACCTTGTTGGTCGCGATGTCGACGAAGTCGATCCCCTTCGTGCTGCGGTCGCCAAGGTAATAGAGCCGTCGTCCAACATCGACGTAGGAACCGTCGTAATAAAATCCGTCCGCCGCCGTCACGTTCGGCACCGCGATAACGGTCTTGAGCGTCGTGTTTGCGCTCGCTCCCGCCGCGGCCAAGGCGCCGAATCCCAGGACGACGCCGATGACGCAGGCACCTCTTACGGTCCTTTGCATGTCTCTCCTCCTTTTTGTCTTCATTGTTGACATGCTGCAGAAAGTCCAATCCGGCAGAGGGGTGAGAGAGCAACGCAACAAAAAAGCCTACACTCCACGCCTTTCGGTGGATCGTGTAGGCATCATCAGCCCTGCAGCGGCGGTTAGGGAGAATGCCATCTCCGCGCCATTGCAGTATAGGCAAGCGCCTTGAACGCTGCAAGCCCAACACGGGTTGTCCGGCTCGTCCCCAACCCCGCCCGGGAACTTGCAAGACTTACAACGTTGCACGCAACTCCTGAGGCTTGTCTTGGCCGGCGGTATTGTCTAAGCTAACCCGTGTTGCAGGAGATGGCCGTCCTCCTTAACCGCCGCAAGGCTGATGACGCCTACGTTTGTCGTGACCTTCGGGCAAGCGTGGGCCGGCGGTTGACAATGCTGCAAGTCGATCTGCGTGCCGCCCCATTGGAACCCGTACCGTGGCTGGGTTGTTTTCGGAGCGTCGGCGATGCAGACACGCGATCTTCGTCCTCCACTTCTCTTGCCGGCGATAGGCACCGCTCGACAGGGCGCGCCGCAACTTTCTCAACCGCAAGCTGGAGACCTTCATGTTCAGGAAGATCCTGGTCGCATTCGACGGTTCGGCGCCGGCTCGAGACGCCTACGAAACGGCGCTGGACATGGCTGCAAAATACAAAGCGGAGATCCATGTCGTGGCGGTGGCACGCCCACCCGATTTCGCGGAGGACGTGGAGACCGAGGCCGCGCTCGAGAGCGCGCGCGAACATTTCGGCAAGAAGTTCGGCGAACTGGAGAGCCAAGCCGCGCATCTGGGGATCAAACCGCATCTGCGGGTCGTCACCGGGCACCCGGCCGAACAGATCATACGCGCGGCCGAGCAGTACCAGATCGAGCTGATCATTCTCGGACATCGGGGACACGGGGTTTTCGAGCGTTGGCTGCTCGGGTCTGTTTCCCGAACGGTCATCGCCTACGCGCACTGCGCGGTGATGGTCGTGCGCTGAGTAGCGCACCGCGGGAACAAGAGCGGCGCAGCGTCAACGCCGCGTACCGCTCCGGGTGCTGCCAGCAGTCTGCCGCTGAAAGCCGGGACGATGGCAGACCGCATCGTCTTTAACCTGCTTCAAGTTCTGGTGGTGGTCGGCTTCGCGCCGCTCGTCGCCGGCGTGCTCGCGCGCCTGAAGGAGATCGTCCAATCCAAGCGCGGCCCGAGCATCTTCCAGCCGTACCGCGACCTCTGGAAGCTCTTCCACAAAGACGAGATCGTTTCGTCCGACAGCTCCTGGATCTTTCGCGCGACGCCCTACGTCGTGTTCGTCACGCCGGTCTTCGTCACCCTGCTCATTCCGGTGCTGACCTCCTATCCGCTGTTTCTCGCGTTCATGGCCGATATGGTCGGCGCCGGATTCGTGCTCGCGCTGGGCGGATTCTTCGCGGCGCTCGCCGCCATCGATACCGCCAATCCATACGGAGCGATGGGTGCGAGCCGGACGCGGATGGTCGGTTTTCTCGCCGAGCCCGTCTTCGTCATCGTGTTCTTCACCGTATCCTTCGTCGCCGGCTCTACCATTCCATACATCGTGCAGAAGCAGTGGATGCTCTCGCCGGCGCATTTCTTCGAGCCGTCGCACGTGCTTCTGATCGCGGCATTCCTGATGCTGATCCTCGCCGAGGCGGGCCGCATCCCGGTCGACAGCCCGTCGGGCCACTTCGAACTGGCGATGATCGAGGAATCGAAAGCGCTGGAATATTCCGGCCGCGGCGCCGCGCTGATGAAATGGGGAGGCCACATGAAGCTCTTCGTGCTCATGTGCGTGTTCCTGAACGTGCTGGTGGCACCATGGGGACTCGCCGCTGGACAGGGGCTGCCCGACGTATTGCTCGCGGTTCCGCTGGTGCTGCTGAAGATCTTCGGCTTCGTGCTGGTGCTGGTCGTCATCGAGTCCTCGCTCGCCAAGCTGCGCCTGTTTCGTATCAGCGAATTCCTCGGCGCGGCATTCATCACCAGCGTGGCGGCGATGATCGCCCGCCTGTTCGCGACCTGACACCGAGCTGCGTCGGATGGACTCCCAATCGCTCGCCGCGTTGCTCGATTCGCTCAACGCTCTCGTCGGCGGACTGTTTCTTCTGTCCGCCTTCGCGATTGTCGCCACCCGCCAGACCCGCGGCTGCCTGCAGCTTTTCATAATCCAATCGTTGCTGCTGGCGAGCTCTGCATTCCTGCTGGGAGCCGAGCACGAATCGTGGCACCTGATCGGCGTTGGGATCGTGAATCTCGTTTCGAAGCCGATCATCATTCCGTGGATCCTCCGGCGGACGCTCACGGACGAGGTCTACACGCGGCGCGAGATCGACCAGGCCCTGAACATTCCCGCCTCGCTCACGATCGCGCTCGCGCTGGCGTTCCTGGCGTACTTCCTGGCGCTTCCCCTGCTCGATGCGGTGGCTCCGGCGCTACGCAGCGCCAATGTGCCGATCGGGCTGGCGGGCTTGCTTCTAGGGGCGTACACGCTGGCCGTGCGCAGGGAGGCGGTGCCGATGCTGATCGGCATCCTCGCCATGGAGAACGGTGCGTTCTTCGCCGGCATCGCCCTGTCGCGCGACCTGCCGCTCATCGTCGAGCTGGCTATCGCCTCGGACGGCCTGATTCTTGTTTTCGTCACCGGCGTGCTGGTGCGGGCCATTCACCAGCGCATCGGCTCCACGCGCGTCGGTGAGCTCGCGGCGCTGCGCGAGGAGACCGAGCAGTGAGCCTGCTCGTCATGCTTGCGCTACCGCTGGCCGCCGCGGTCGGGAGCTGGATCGGCGGCCGCCGTGTCGCGCCGCAGCTCACCATCGCCAGCTCGCTCGTCGTATTCGCTCTCGCGCTGCGCATCGTGCCCTACACCGCGTCCGGCAACGTCGTTGTCGCCATCGCCGATTTCGTCGCGGCCGACGCCTTGAGCGCCCTGATCGTTCTCCTGGTCGCGCTCGTGGGCGTGACCGCAGCCATCTACTCGTGGGGCTACATGGCGCGCAGCTCGGTGCACGCTCCGGAGCGGCTGCGGGTGTACTACGCCAACTACAACCTGTTCCTCTTCTCGATGCTGGCGATCCCGATGGTCGTCGAGCCGACGCTGGTGTGGATCTTCGTCGAGCTGACGACGCTCGCTTCGGCCATGCTCGTCAGCTTCGAGAACACCCACGCGGCGCTGGAGGCGGCCTGGAAGTACGTCGCGTTGTCGCTGATGGGCGCGGCCATCGCGTTGCTCGGGTTCCTGCTCCTGTTCGCTGCGATGCAGGCGGGCGGCGGCGGCGCATACACCTGGACCGGGCTGCGGGAAGCGGCTGCGCACATGCCCCCCGTCCTGCTGCAGACTGCGTTCCTGCTGATCCTGGTCGGTTTCGGGACCAAGGTCGGGCTGGTGCCGCTGCACACCTGGCTCCCCGACGCGCACAGCCAGGCCCCCTCGCCCGTGTGTGCGCTGCTGTCGGGCATCGAGACGACGAGCGTTCTCTACGTGGTTCTGCGACTCCTGCCGGTGCTCAACGCAGCATCGATCGCGAACCTCGCCACGTGGCCGGTCGTTTTCGGTCTGATCTCCGTCGGCACCGCCGCGTTCCTGCTGCTGCAGGTGCGCGACTACAAGCGCCTGTTCGCGTATTCGACCGTCGAGCACATGGGCATCATCCTGGTCGCCGCGGGACTCGCCAGCCCGGACGCGCATTACGGCGCGATGTACCAGATCGTGAGCCACACCGCGACCAAATCGTTCTGCTTCTTCGCCGCAGGTGCGGCCGTGCTGGCGGTGACGACGCGCGACATCGCCTCGGTGCGCGGCCTCATTCGCACCTCGCCCATCGCTGCGGCTAGCCTGTTGCTCGGCGGGCTGGCGATCGCCGGAGCGCCGCCGCTTGCCGTCTTCCTGAGCGAGTTCTCGATCTTCCGCGCAGGCCTCGCCGAGGGGCGTTATGCGGTCGTCGCGCTGCTGGTGGTATTCATCGCCATCGGTTTCATCGGTGTGATGCTGCACATCAACCGGATGGTCTTCGGCCAGCCGCAAGAGGCGGCCTCTCCTGCGGCGGCGCTGCCCAGGAGCTGTGTGGCAATCCTGACGCTCGCCGGCGCGCTGGTGATCGCGTTGGGTCTGTATCTGCCCCGCCCCTTGCACGACCTGCTGCAGCAGGCCTCAGGCGCATTGCACGGATGAATGCATGACGCCGTTCGCCCGACTCCCCGAACGCGTCGCCGAACGCTGGCCGCACGGCGTCGAAGTCCGCCTCGACGTCGAATCGTCGCGCTGCGAGCTCACCTGCCGCGCTGCCGATCTCGCAAACGTCTGCGCGTGGCTCGGTGACACGCTCGATTACACCTTCGCCGGACTCATCGTCGAGCAGCAATCCGCGGCGTGGGCGCTGCGTTACGTCTTCTATGGCGCCCTTCCGAGCGCAGGTTGGGTGCACGTCCTCCTCGGCGCACCGCTCGAGAGGGTCAGCTTCCCTACGATCAGCGGGCGCGTGCGCGGTGCGGACTGGCACGAGCGAGAAGCCGAAGACTTGTTCGAGCTGACGTTCGAGGGACATCCGCGCCTCGGCGACTTCGTGCTCCACAACGACGCGTGGCAGGAAGGGCTCGCGCCGATGCGCAAGACGTTCGATGCGACAGCCGCGCTCATGCATCGCCGCCCCGATCCGGACTGGCGGCCCCGCCGCATCGTCCACGCGCCTGGAGCCTTCGTCATGCCGGTAGGCCCGGTTTACTCGGGAATCGCCGAGTCGGCGCATTTCCAGCTCGAGACAGTGGGCGAGGACGTCATCCGCGCCTTTCCACGGCTGTTCTACGGTTACCGCGCCGTCGAGAAGATCGCTGAAGGCCGCTCGATCGACAACGCATTGTTGCTGGCGGAGCGGTTTGCCGCCACGACCGCATTCGCGCATGGGCTGGCCTATGCGCAGGCCGTCGAGACGATCGGCGGCATCGACGTGCCGCCGCGCGCACGGACCTTGCGCGTGCTCCTGGCCGAGCTCGAGCGCCTGCGCCATCACGCCGGCGTGATTCACGACATCTGCGAATCGACGGCATTGAGCGTGGCCTCGAGCCAGGCCGCGATCCTGGAGGAAGACCTGTTGCGCCTTAGCGGCGCGCTCACGGGACACCGCTACCTGTTCGGCCTTATCGCTCCGGGGGGCCTCACGCGCGACTTCGATCCTGCGGAGTGGCGTCAAGCCGTCGCCGCCTCACGCGCCATCCTGGCTCGCTTCGACGCGCTGGAAATGCTCCTGAGCAAGACAAGCAGCTTCCTCGACCGGCTCGAGGAAGTCGGCATCATCACTACCGAGGAAGCGCGCGCTTACGGGCTCGTCGGCCCGGTCGCGCGCGCCTCGGGCGTGGCGCGCGACTTGCGCCGCGCGCAGCCGTACGCCGACTATGCGGCCTGCACCTTCGACGTCCCGCAGGAGAGCGAGGGCGACGGTTATGCGCGGCTGCGTGTCTTTTTCGCCGAAGCGCGAGAGTCGGTGCGCATCATGGCGGAGACCCTCCCCGCGCTGCCTGCGGGCTCTGTGCGCGCCGAGCGGGTCACGATCGCACCGGGTGCGGCGCTGGGTTGGACCGAAGCGCCGCGTGGTGCCGCGTTCCACTGGCTGCGCATTGGCGAGCGCAGTGTAGTCGAGCGCTATCGCATCGCCTCACCGTCGTTCATCAACTGGCACGGATTTCACCTGGCGGCGGAGCGGTTTGCGTTCCAGGACTTCCCGATCATCCTCGCCAGTTTCGCACTCTCGGTTACGGAGAACGACCGGTGACTCGATACAACAGTGAAACCAAGTGCGCGACCGAAAGAATCTACCGTGAGTAGCTGGGTCTATCGCGGCCTGCAGACCGGGATCAAGACGACGGCGTACCCGGAAGAGCAGGATACGCACGCGGGCGTCAGTCCGGGGCTGCCGCTCGGACGGGAGCTCGCCGGCGGCGATGCGGGTCGAGTTGCGGATCGCTGCCCGACCGGCGCGCTCGCGCGCTCCACGGATCGCGTCCTCGTCGATCAGCGCCGCTGCGTGCATTGCTTTCGCTGTGCGCGCGGCGCGTCCGATGTGCTCGCGTGGCAGCCGGGATACGAATGGGGCGCGCTCGCCTCCACGGCGAACCGCGAGAAAGCGCTCGGCTCGGCATTCGCCCGCTCGCTTCATATCCGCGTCGTCGATACCGGCGATTGCGGCGCGTGTCTGCGGGAAGTGAAGCAGCTCAACAATCCCTACTACAACATCCACCGGCTCGGCTTTTTCATCACTCCGACGCCGCGCCAGGCCGACATCCTGCTCGTCGTCGGCCCCGGCACCGATCAGACGCGCCGGGCGCTGGAGAAGACATACGCCGCGATGCCCACGCCGCGCCTGGTCATCGCGGTGGGTGCCTGTGCGCTCTCGGGTGGAGTGTTCGGACCCAGCTTCACGTGCAGCGCGGGCGTCGGCGCGATCGTCCCGGTCGATGTCGAAGTACCCGGCAATCCACCGCCCCCGCTGGCGATACTCCACGCGCTGTTGGTGGCCACGGGCCGGAGACCACCCGCCCAGTCGATGGACATTTCCCCTCGCGGTCTTGATCCCGGAGCCGGGCCATGAGCGAAGAGGTCTGCTTCGTCGTCTTCTTCTCGCTGTGCGCTGCCGGCATCGTGGTCACGCTCCTGCTTCCGGAGCGACGCGCTCCGGTAGCACTGGCGATTCTCGGCAGCGCGGGCGCAGTCGCACTGTTGCTCGGGGCGGGTGGCGCGCTGTTCGCGGGCCGCGGGTTCGCGGCGGACCTGTGGTCGCTCCCCGCGCTCGGCGAATTGCGCGTCGGTCTCGATCCTCTTTCGGGCCTGTTCCTGTTCGTCACCGGACTCGTCTATTTGCCGACGTCGGTCTTCTCGGCGGCCTATCTGCGCCGGTACCGGCGCCACTATAGCCTCAGGGCGTTCGGCGTCCTGTACTTCGGTCTGTTCGCTTCGATCGCGACGATCGTCATCGCGCGCGATATCGTCTCCTTCCTGCTCTCCTGGGAGTTGATGTCGATCGCGAGCTATCTTCTGGTCAACTACGAGCACGACCGCGAGGACAACACGCGCGCCGGGTATCTCATGCTCGCGATGGGCGAAGCGGGCACGCTCGCCGCGATGCTGGCACTGCTGCTGCTCGGCACCGCTGCGAAGTCGCTCGACTTCGCAGTCATCAAGGCTGGCGTCGAGGATCTCGACGCGGGCGTGCGCTGGGCGATATTCCTGCTGTCGCTGTTCGGCTTCGGCGTCAAGGCCGGCCTCGTGCCGTTCAACTCATGGCTGCCGCGCGCGCATCCGGTCGCGCCGGCGAACGTCTCGGCGCTGCTCTCGGGCGTGATCCTGAACCTCGGCATTTACGGCATCGTACGCGTGAACATCGACCTGCTGCCGGCGACGCTCGTCGGGCCGGGACTCGTCGCGCTGATCGTCGGCGCGGTCTCGGCGTTTCTCGGCATCCTGTATGCGACGACCGAAAACGACACCAAGGGCATGCTCGCGCACAGCTCGATCGAGAACATGGGCATCATCACCGCGGGCCTGGGCGCAGGTTTCGTATTTGCCGCGACCGGCCATCCCGGATTGGCCGGGATCGCCTTCGTGGCGGCGTTCTATCATCTGACCAACCACTCGATCTACAAGGCGCTCCTGTTCCTCGGCGCCGGCACCGTCGACTTTCTTGCAGGAACACGCGACCTCGACCGGCTCGGCGGCCTCATCCACCGCATGCCGTGGACCGCGCTCTTCTTCCTGGTCGGCGCGCTCTCGATCGCGGCGATCTACCCATTCAACGGCTTCGCGAGCGAGTGGCTCACTCTCCAGGCGCTGTTGCGCAGCGCCGAGCTCGGCTCGACGGCGGTGAAAATCGTGTTCGCCTTGTGCGGAGCCGGCCTCGCGGTCACTGCGGCGCTGGCCGTGACCTGCTTCGTCAAAGCCTTCGCCATGGGTTTTCTGGGCAAGGCGCGCAGCAGGAGGGCAACGCGCGCTATCGAAGCGCCGCGCTCAATGCTCGTCCCGATGGGCGCGCTCGCCATCGTCTGCTTCGTGCTCGGCGTCGTTCCCACGTTCGTGATCGCAACGCTCGACAACGCCCTGCAACCGTTGACCAGGGCCAGCGCCGCCGAAGCGCTGGTACCGCCGTTCTTTGCGGACAACGCCGAGCACGCGACGCTCCCCGCCGCCTTCGCCGCGGAATTCAAGGAGCTTGGCGCGGAGGTGGGCGAGGATGTCCTTCCCGGGCGCAGCATGGTCGTGCTGCACCGGGGCGGCACACAGAATCCTGTCGTCTTCGCGATGTCGACGTTCTACGGCGCCATCGTGCTGATCCTGCTGCTCGCGGTCGTGTTCGGCGTGGTGCGCTGGCTGACGCGCGCGCGCCGGCTGAAGCGCGAACCTGCCTGGGATGGCGGCGTTCGGCAGATCTTCCCCGAGATGACCTACACCGCGACCGGTTTTTCGAATCCCGTGCGCGTGGTCTTCGACGCGCTGCTGCGGCCGCGCACGGTCGAAGATACGGAGCAGACGGTGGCCACGCACTTCCGCGTGGCGATCCGGCACACTCGCGAAGACGTGCACATGGTGGATCGTTTCGTCTTCGGCGGGCTTGCGTCGGGTTTCGCCGCGGCGGCGCGCGTCCTCGCGCGGATGCACCACGGCCGCGTCAACGCCTACGTCGGCTACGTGCTGGTTACGCTGATCGCCTTCCTGATCCTGGGCGAACTGTAGGGGAAGGCGGCTGCGGAACGGGTCCCGCCGCAGCCCTTCAGCGCACGAAGCGCTCGACGTAGCTCTCGCCGAGCCCGACCGCCGCATAATGCGCGCGGCACATCTCGATCTTGGTGAACACGTCTTCGTAGCCCGTTTGCCGTCCGGCTTCGTCGACGTAGATCATGGCTCCGCCGATGTTGAAGAAGGTGATCATCTCCGGGCAGTCGTCGGGCACGGTCAGCGTATGGATCTCGCCCGGCGGCTCGTAGACGAAGCTTCCTTCCTCGGCGACCCAGTCGTGCTCGAGATAGCGCCAGCGGCCCTTGATCACGTAGCCGACAACCGCCATCGGATGGCGATGTCGCGACAGGATCCCCGACCTGCGTACGCGCAGCAGGTTGCACCAGCCGCCGGCCACGGTGTTGAACAGCAGCGGCCGGAACCAGACGTCCTGCGCCTGCGGCACCCAGACGCGCTCATCGTCGGGCATCGCGGCGATCGCGATCTCCGGCTTGATGCCGGACGAGGGCAGGATCAACGCGGCGCTCACCGGACCCCCACGCTTGCGGCCTCATTGGCCAATTCGGCCGCTGCGCTGCCCCCAAAAGTGGGGGCGCCCGCGCCGTGGTATGGCTCGGCGGCGCTCACTGCGTCGCCTTGAGCGCTGCGGTCAGCTCGGCCACTTCGCGATCGACATCGCGATCCTTGGGGAACGGGCGCCCGGCGCGACGATACCAATAACGCGCATTGCCGAGGTCGCCCTCGACCAGGTGCACGATGCCGTGCGCCCAGCAGCCGAGCTTGGTTTCGTCCTGCTGAGCAATCTCATGGGCTTTCTGCCACTCGCCTTTCTTTAGATAGCGGATCGCGGTATTGAGCGCCATGGCTTTTATGCGGCGAGATAGCCGCCGTCGATTGGAATGATCGCGCCGGTGACGAAAGATGCCGCCGGCGAGCACAGGAAAACCGCCGCTCCCGCGACGTCGTCCGGCACGCCCCAACGCCCGAGCGGCGTGCGCGCGACGATCGCGTCGTTTCGCGCCGGATCTTCCCGCAGCGGCCGCGTCAGCTCGGTTGCAATCCAGCCGGGCGCGATCGCGTTGACGCGGACGCGATCGGGAGCATACGCGATCGCGAGCGATTTGGTCAGTTGCGCCACGCCACCCTTGCTCGAACTGTACCCGGGCACCAGCGCGCCGCCGACGAAGGCGAGCAGCGACGCGGTATTGACGATGCAGCCGCGCGTCCTGACGAGGAGCGGTCGCGCTGCGGCGCAAAGGCGCATCGTGCCGGTGAGGTTGACGTCGAGCACTTCCGCAAACACGACGGGATCGTGTTCCGCACCCCGGCGAATGATGCCTGCGCAGTTGATCAGGATGTCGAGCGTCGGGAGCCCCGCGAAAAACCCCGCGACCGCAGGACCGTCGCGAACGTCGAGCGCAGCCGCGCGCGCTATCCAGAAACCCGCGCGCTCCTGTGCGTCGGCAGCCTCAATGTCGGTCGCGCCGGTGACGGTGACGCTCGCACCAAGTTCAGCCAATGCATTGCCGATCGCCGCGCCGATGCCGCTGGTGCCGCCGGAGACGAGCACCGTCTTGTCGCGAAACGATCCTTCCTGGAAGGTGGCCGTGATCACGAAGCAACCGCCTCCTTGAGGAGCGCGATGACTTGCGCATGGCGCGGCAGCGGTGCAACCGCGCCGTAGCCGGTCGTCTGCAGGGCAGCGGCGGCATTGGCATAGCGCGCAGCCACGAATGGGTCATCGCCCGCGACAAGCCGTGCGGCGAATGCGCCGTCGAAGCAGTCGCCGGCGCCGGTTGCATCGACGGCGTCGACGCGAAGGCCGGCGATGCGCTCGCGTCGGCGTCCATCGGAGACCACGCACCCGGCTGCGCCGCAGCGAAGAACCACGAGCGGCGCGCCGTCCCGGTGACAGGCATCGAGAATCGCCTCGGGCTCGTCGCGGCCGTACAACAGCTCGGCATCGTCGACACTGGGCAACGCCCAGTCGGCGAGCGCAAGCGTCGCGCGAATGATGGCTCTCGCCCGTGCCAGCGGCCAGAGCTTGAGCCGGAGATTCGTGTCGTAGGAAATCTTCACGCCCGCGCCTCGCGCGGCGTCGATCGCGGCAAAGCAGCTATCGCACGCGGCGGCCGAGATCGCCTGGCTGATCCCGGAGACGTGCAACACCTTCGCCGCACGAATCACCTCGAGCGGCAGGTCCGCCGGCCGCATGCGGCTCGCCGCGGAGCCCTCGCGCAGATAGCTGAACTGGTGTCCGCTCGCCCCGTGAGTGACGAAGTAGATACCCGTCGGCGCGTCGGGATCCACGCCGACACCCGTCACATCGACGCCCTCGCGCTCCCAGACCTCGAGGAACTGACGCCCGAAAGCGTCGTCGCCGACGCGGGTGACGTACGCGCTGCGCGCGCCGAGCCGCGACGCGGCGATCGCGCAGTTCGACGTGTCGCCGCCGAAGCCCTGCAGATATTGGCCCGTCGCGCCGCGCGTCTGGTTCAACTCGACGAGCGGTTCGCCGAGTGCTGCCAGATCGAAGCGTGCGCCGGGCGGCCCTGCGGCGCTCATCGATTCGATTTCAACGCCGCAAAGGCGGCCGCGAATTGCGCCGCCACGGCGCGCACGCTGGCGGCGGGAGCCCCGGGCTGGTAGAGGTTCGAGCCGGTGCCGAAACCGTTCGCACCGACCGCCCAGTAGGGAGCCATGTTGTCGGGACGGATGCCGCCGACCGGAAACACCAACGTGTCCTTCGGCAGCACTGCCCTCCACGCCTTGAGCACCGCGGGCGAAAGTTGCTCGGCCGGAAACATCTTCAGGCCGTCGGCGCCGGCCGCAAGCGCGGCGAAGGCTTCGGTAGGTGTGGCCACGCCCGGCAGGCAAACGAGCCCCAGCCGCTTCGCCTCACGTACGATCGCGACGTCACCATGCGGCATGACGACCAGCCTGCCACCGGCGTCCGCGACTCGTTGCACATCGGCGACCTTGAGCACGGTGCCCGCGCCGGTCAGGCAGCGCTCGCCGAACACCCGCGCAAGCCGCCCGATGCTCTCGAACGGATCGGGCGAATTGAGCGGGACTTCGAGGATACGAAAACCGTTATCGGTCAGCGCGGCTGCAACGGCGTCGACTTCGGCGGGCGTGATGCCGCGCAACACCGCGACCAGCGGCAACGGCGTGAGATAAGCGCGGAGCGACGTCGCGGTCATGCGCTTACCGTCCCACCATGCCCGCACGCTGCGCGATGCGCCACAGCCCGCGAGCGGCGGCGTCGGGCGATCCAATCATCGCGTCGACTCCCGCGATCGCTAGCGCGCGTCGATAGCGCTCGCAGAGCGCCGCGTCGCCGACCAAAGTCACCCATTCCCCCATTACCGCGTGTCGTTCGAGCCAGCGCCGCCCGGCGGCGACTTCGGCCCCAAGCAGCAAACCCGAAAGGTAGTCGCCGACGGCCTCGGGCGCAAGCTCGGACGTCAGCGCCAGCGTGCGCGCCGAAAACAGATCGTGTGACAGGCTCGCATCGGCGTCGAGGCTCTGCTTAACACCCCGCTCCACCGCCGCGGCGTCATTGCCCGCGGTCGCGACCCGGCCAAGGATGCTGTGCTCGCGCAGCACCGCGTAGAGCTCGCCCGTCATGAAGGTGG
>WNGK01002062.1_pt1 | contig 34802 bp, 32 predicted proteins | sample 5400601 | NCBI WGS metagenome assembly WNGK01 (sample SAMN13153376, study PRJNA577476) | soil metagenome | isolation source: 60 cm soil or saprolite under Garry oak tree replicate 1 | place: USA:California | collected 2016-06-15 | reverse complement strand
GGTACCGGTCGCTGCGCGGGTTCTACGACGGGCGCTTCACCGGGCCCGGCAAGCTGCTGGGCGGCCTGGAAGCGCGCTACGCCGTGATCGCGGTGGGAGACGCGGTCGAGCTCAAGGTCGTCGGCTTCTACGACGCCGGTCGGGTGTTCGGGCCGGGCGAGGCGGTGCGGCTCACCACGACCGACCTGCACCGGGGCGGCGGCGGCGAGGTCGCGTTACGCCTGTTGCGCAATTCGCTCGTTGTCATCGGCTACGGCCGGGGGAGCGAGGGCGGGCGGCTGCTGTTTGGCACGACGTGGAGCTACTGAATTGCGGATTGCTGATCGCGGATTGGACGGTGCCGACCTCTCGACGCTCGTCATGCCCATCCGCAATCCGAAATCCCAAAGCCGCAATTAGACGTCCCGTATCTCGACTCCTCGCCGCGCCAGCTCAGCGACGTACGCCGCGAACGGCACGGCTTCGTCGGGCGTGTGTACCCCCTGCGTGGCGATCCGGCCATCCACTTGCATGAGTCCGGTGATGGCCAGGGAATAGCCGGTGGTCCGCATCATGGCGCTGATGCCATGCGCCGCATCGTAGAAGTCGAGCAGCTGCCACGCGACTCGTCCGCCGGTCCTGCCACGCACCTCGACACGCAACGCGACCAGGTCGCGCCCGTCGGGCTTGGTCAGCTTGGGGGACACGGTCGCGATGAAGGCATCGCGCGGCACGATGCGCTTGCCGTCCACCGTGACGGGCGTGAGATCGAGGAGCCCGAGCTCGCGGATCGGCCGCATGATCGCGACGTGCCCGGGGTAGCGCAGCGTCTTGTACTCCATGGTGCGGACTCTGCCCTCGTACGCCCACGGCAGGGTAGAGATGCCCCCGCCGGTGTGGAACGCTTCGAGCTCTCCCACCGGCGGCGGAAAGACGACGTGCTCGAGCTCGGAGAGCGCCTCCACGCGCGCCGGCCTGCCGTCGCGCAGCACCCACGAGGGCGTCGTGTAGTAATCGAGCGCGCCGGCCAGCGAGTACACGATCTGATAATTGAGCGGTGGCTCGGGATGCTGCGGCAGGCCGCCGACGTAGATCTTCACGACCTCGGCGTCCCCCACCCGGCGGATTCCCTCCGCCGCGAGGATGTTCACCATGCCGGGCGCGAGGCCGCAGTCGGGAATGATCGAGACCCTGCGCGCCTGGGCTGCGGCGTCGAGTGCCTTCTGCTGGAACACGATCTCGGTGTTGCCGCCCAGGTCGGCACAGGGGACGCCGGCGTCCACCGCCGCGCGCGACACCGCGAGGTTGAAGTAGTACGGCGCCGCGTTCTGGACCGCGTCGTGCCCGCGCATCGCGTCGCGCAGCGCGGCCTCGTCCTGCACGTCGAGCCGCAGCAGCGCCAGCCGTGTACCGACATGCGGCTGGAGCACCCGGGGAATGCGGTCCGGCTCGAGGTCGGCGACCGTGACCCGCTCCACGACGGGTTGCTGCAACAGATCATAGGCGCAGGCGGACCCTTGCAGGCCCGCGCCCAAAACCAACATGCGCATGACGCGATTGCCTCCGGACGGCGTGAGGGAATGCGGCGGCGGAAAACTAGCGAGGCCCGGTCGACGCCGGAACCCCGGCGCGGGGTTAGATTCGCGCCGAGATGACCCAGGCCGACCTCACCCGTGAGCGTCTGGTCCGCGCGGCGCTCGAGCTGTTCACCGCGCAGGGCTATCACGACACCACCACGCCCGCCATCGCGAAGAAGGCCGGTGTGGCCGAGGGCACGATGTACCGCCACTTCGCCGGCAAGCAGCAGTTCTTCAATGAGCTGTACCGGGCTTCGGCCCGCTGGGCCGACAAGCTCGTCAAGGACGCCGACGCGTTGAAGGTGGGGCCACGCGAGAAGCTGGCCGAGCTCGCCCGCGGGCTCGTGGCCGGCGCGGCGCGCGAGCCGGCCGTGGCGCGGCTGTTTTTCGTCCAGCGCTCCGACGATCTGCTGGACGAGGAAAGCCGCAAGACGGCGCGTGAGTTCCGGATCGACCTCGAGGGCGTGATCGCCCAGGCCAAGGCCGACGGTTCCGTGAAGCCGGGGGCCGCGGAGATCTGGGCCGGGGTGTGGCTCGCCGTCGTCACGCTCGCGATCGAGCGCGTCTCGGCGCGCGACTGGGAGGAGACGCACGCGGGAGTGAAGCTGGCGCTGGACGGGGCTTGGGACGCCATCGCCGCCCGCGCCTGAGTCGGGCGGGGCCTCGCTTCGCGACAAGAATACGTAGTCGCTGCGCGAGACCCCGCCCACCTCAGGCGTTTCCAGACCGCCCGACCGCCCGTCCGCCTGACCGCCGTAGTTCAAACAACTCGATCTCCGGCGGCGCGAACACGCGGATCGGCACGCCGACGACTCCGATCCCGCGGCTCACGTACAGCTGGCTCGCCCCGCGCTGAAAGTGGCCCATCACGTACTTCGTGATCAGGCGCCCGGGCGACCAGCCGATGAGCGGCAGGTACAGCTGACCGCCGTGGATGTGCCCGGCGAGGGTGAGCGGAATGCCGCGCGGCGCCGCCGAGTCCCACGCGCCCGGGCGGTGGGCCAGCAGCACGCGGAACGCACCCGGCGGGGCGGCGGCGAGCGCCGCGTCGACATCCCCCGTCTGCGGGTCGTCCACGGTCCAGTTGTGAGGATCGTCGATGCCGAGCAGCGCGAGAGTGGCCCCGCCCCGCTCGATCACGTGGCAACCGTTTTGCACGAACACCTGCCCCGCGTCCCGGCACCCGCGAATCACCTCGCGCTCCCCCGTGTAGCGGTCGTGGTTGCCCAACACCGTCACCACGCCGAGCGGTGGCCGCAGCTCCCGAAACGCACGCACGTACGCCGGAATGTAGGACGGCGAGATGTCGATCATGTCCCCCGTCTGCACGATCAGGTCAGGGCGAAGCGCGTTCGCCTGCGCCACGATCTCCTGCATCTTGTCCTCCCCGAGGTGGACGCCGGCGTGCAGGTCGGAGACGTGCAACAGCGTGAGCCCTTCGAGTCCAGCCGGCAAATCGGGGAACCAGAGCGTGCGGCGTGTGAGCTGGGGAAGCCGATAGGCGCTCCAGATGCCGTAGGACGACAGCGCGGCGCCGGCGCCGGCGTACGCGTAGGTGGCGCGGGCGAGGAAGCGGCGGCGCGACAACTGTGCGCTGTGCGCGGTGCGCGGTTGTTCACGATTCGCGGCGGGATCGCGGTTCGCATCGGCGGCAACCGCGTACCGCGCACCGCGCACCCGGCCCGCCAACCACCACACCCCCTTGCCGAGCAGGTAGACCGTGACCAGCGCGCAGAAGATCCATCCCAACAGCTGCCATGCGATCCAGGGGCCGGTGAGCGGGAGCCGGCCGACGCTCCACATGGAGCCGAACAGCGCGCGTTGCGCGACGAACACCCACGGCAGGTTGAACGTCGCGAACACCAGCGCCAGCGCGACCCGGATCACACGCGCCCGATGCGGGCGGCTGGGGTCGGGCAGGCGCGCCCGCAGGTAGAGGTACAGCAGGACCTGCGGCGCGACAAAGAGAAGGAGATAAATTAGGCGCGTGCTCACTCGCTCCAAGCTCCTGACCTGTCTGGTCGCGGGGTCGGCCGCGCCGCTGCGCGGGGCAGCGGCGCAACTCACCGCCCCCGAACGCGCTCACGCCCTCGCCACGGTCTGGGCCGAGGCCCGTTACAACTTCGCCTACTGGGACCGCGTGCGCGTCGACTGGGACTCGGCGCTGCGGGTGAACCTGAAGCTCGCCGCCGAGCCGCAATCCGACCTGTTGTTCTACCGCCGCCTGCGGCGTTTCGTCGCCCTGCTGGGGGACGGGCAGGCCGCGGTACTCGCGCCCCCGAATCTGCGGTCCCGGATCGCGCGCCCGCCGCTGCTGCTGACGAGCGCGGCGCGCAGACCGTTCATCATGGACTACGCCGAGAACGACGAGATGCGCGTCGCGCACCCCGACCGGCTGGCCGAGATCGTCGCCGTCCAGGGCGTCCCCGCGGAAGCGTGGATCCGCGACTCGGTGCTCCCCGAAACCGCCGCGGCGACGCCCACCGACCGCTGGCAGCGCGCTGTCGCCTGGATGCTCCAGGGCGAAAAGGGCACGAGCCTGCATCTGCTCGTCCGCGTGCCCGGGGGAGATCCCCGGGGGCTGAGCGTGACGCGGTCCCTGTCGCTCAACGACCGCTGGCCGCTCGACCCACCTGCCTTCGCGGTGGACTCGCTTCCCGGCGGCATCGCCGTCGTGCGGATCGGCTCGCTCGCCGACCAGGACGTCGTGCGCCAGTTCGACCGGACGTACCCGGACTTCGGCGCCGTGCAGGGGCTCGTCCTGGATCTCCGGGCGGCGAGCGGCGGTCAGACCGAATACGCCTATCAGCTGCTCGCCCGCCTCACAGACCAGCCGTTCTCGGCCGTGCGCTGGAAAACGCCGCAGTACCGCGCGGCGTTCCGCGCGTGGAACCTGCCGGACTCCGCCATGACCTGGTACGGGCCCGACGTCGGAAGCGTTGCGCCGCGACGCGACCACCCCCCCTACGGCGGTCCGATCGCGCTGCTCGCGTCGAGCGGGACCTCCGGAGCCGCGGAAGATCTCCTCGCCGCATTCCGCGCGACCGGCCGCGGGGTGATCATCGGCGAGCCATCCGCCGGGAGCGTGGGCGACATCGCCACCTTCGCGCTCCCCAAGAACTGGAGCGTCCAATTCCCGGTCACCCGCCACTCGTTCGCCGACGGGACGGAGTACGCGGGGCTGGGCGTGAAGCCCGACCTGCTCGTGGTCCCGACGGTGGACGACCTCCTGTCGGGCAACGATCCGCTGCTCGACCGGGCGCGGGAGTACCTGAAGGGCGGCAAGAGGCGGCAATAGGCGGCAACGGTTGCTGCCGCCTTATGCCGCCGTGTGCCGCCTTCTGCCGCCCTAGCGCTCGAGCGATTCCCGAAAGAACGACACTACCGCCCGCCACGCGCTGTCCGCGACCTCGGGCCGCTCGCGCGTGCGCAGGAACCCATGGCCGACGCCGGGATAGACCGTGTAGTGGTAGCTCTTGTGGTAGGTCCGGATCGCCGCGTCCACATCCGGCAGCCCGGCATCGATGCGCGCGTCGTTCTCGGCGTACACGCCCAGGCCGCGGGCGCGGATGCGGGCCACGGCGAGCGCCTCGGGGCCGGGGCCGTAGCAGACGACGAAGCCCGAGAGCGAGGGGTTGTTCGTGGCGTAGCGGAAGCTCTGGCCGCCGCCCCAGCAGAACCCGATCACGCCGATGCGGTCGGCCCGCGCCGCCTTCAGGCGCCGTACGTACGCCACCGTGGCGTCGAGATCCTGAGTGACCGTGTCGGGGGCGAGCCCCGCGATGAGCTTGCGCGCCGAATCGGGGGACGGAGGCGTACCGCCCCGGCGTGACAGCAAGTCGGGCGCGATCGCGACGAAGCCATCCTTGGCGAGCTGCTCCGTGGTCTGGCGGATGAAATCCGACATGCCGAAGATCTCGTGGATCACCACCACGGCCGCGGCCCGCTCGCCGCGCTCGGGATAGGCCAGATACGCGGTGAGGGTATCCCGGCCGCTCGCAAACTTCACATATTCGGCGTGGATGTCCGCGCGGTGGAGGGCGGTCGAGGGCGGTGGAAAGCGGTGAAGGTTGGGCAAAGCGAACAGCAGCCCCGCCAGTGCGACAGCCCCGCCGCCTACCTGCACCGCCCTCCACCGCCTTGCACCGCCCTTCACCGCATCAGTTTTCATCTCTCCCTCCCATTCGCGTACACGCCCTCCAGCGCGGATTCGCTGGGCGGCATCTTGTCGCGGCTGCGCAGCGCTTCCTCGGCGGCCCGCTCCACCTCCGCCGTGACATCCGCCTCGATGTCCGCGAGTCGCGTCGGGGCGACGCCCCGCTGCTTCAGGTATTCCTCGTACAAGCCTATCGGATCGCGCTTCCCCCAGCTCTTGAAGAGCTCATCCGGCAGCGTGTCGCGCGCCTCGCGCTCGTCATGAGTGGCGTGCCCGCCCATCCGAAACGTGTCCGCGACCAGCAGCGCGGGCCCCTCACCCCGACGACAGCGCTCGGCCGCGAGTCGCGTCGCCGCGTAGGCATCGAGCACGTTGTTGCCGTCGAACGCGCCGCCCCGGATACCGTAGCTCGCGGCCCACTCGAGAAACTGGCCCGGGAGGTGATGGCGCTCGAGCGGGGTGCCCAGGGCCACCTGGTTGTTCTGGAGAATGAAGATTGCGGGCAACCGGCGGACGGCGGCGAAGTTGGTGCCTTCGTGCGCCGTCGCCGTGTTGGCGGCGCCGTCGCCCACCCAGGTGAGGGCGACGCGCGGCTCGCGCCGCAGATGAAACGTGAGCGCGATGCCGCTGATGACGGGCACCATGTCGCCCACGTGCGAGATGGGTTGCAGCACGCCGCGCTCCCAGGCGCCGACGTGCAGATCGCGGCCGCGGGAGGGCGAGTCGTCGCTGCCGAGATAGCCGCGCAGCATGTCGGCGACCGGCATCCCCAGCTCGCAGCACGCCGCGGCGTTGCGGATCATCGGCGCCACGACGTCGCCCCCCCGGCCGCGCTCCAGGGCGTGCACCGGCCCCACGGTGACGGCCTCCTCGCCCGTCCCGAGCCACGCCTTGGAGATCACTCCCGTGCGCACCCAGCGTTTCAGCTGGATGTCGTGCAGGCGGGCGCGCAGCAGCCCCGCGTACAGGGCGAGCAGCACCTCGGGCGCGAGCCGCGCGACGATGGCGGCGCGCTCCGGGTCGCGCTCCAGCGTCTCGCGGAAGGCGCGCACCAGCCCGGGGTCCGGCTGCCATTCGACGTACTCGGGCGGATCGAAGGCCGGGAAGCGCCTTATTTCAGCCGCTCCTTGATCTTCGACAGCAAGCCGCCCTCGTGGAACGTCGACAGGGCGTCGGCGAACTCGAGCGCGGTGGTGTAGCGGGCCTCGGGGTTGGACTCGAGCGCGCGTCCCAGCGTCCTTTCCAGACCATCGGGGAGGTCGGGCCGCAGCTGGCGCAGCTTGAGCGGCCGGCCGCGCAACCGCGCGATCATCATCTCCTGCGCGTTGCGGCCGTGGAACGGGAGCTTTCCCGTGAACATCTCGAACGCGACGATCCCGAGCGCGTAGATGTCGGAGCGCGCGTCGAGCTGCTTGCCGCGGATCTGCTCCGGGCTCATGAACTCCGGCGTGCCGAGGATGATGCCCGTGGCGGTGAGCTTGGCGATGGCCGGGTCGGCGCGGCGCTCCTTGGCGAGCCCGAAATCCATGACCACGGCCCGATCGCCCGCGGGCTCGTCGGTCACGAGCATGATGTTCTCGGGCTTCAGGTCCCGGTGCACGATCTGCAGCTCGTGCGCGTGGTGCAACCCGGCGCATACCTGGCGCAGCACGGCGATCCCGGGGGCGACCGGCATGGGACCGGCCTTCACCTCGCGGTCCGAGAGCAGCTCGCCCTTGAGGAATGGCATCACGAGGTAGATCAGGCCGTCCTCGGACTCACCCAGGCGCAGGATGCGGCACACGTTGGGATGGTCGAGCCGCATGGCGAGGCCGGCCTCGCGCCGCAGCCGCTCGACCGAGCTCCTGTCGGTGGCGAGCTTGGGCGAGAGCACCTTGATCGCGACGTCCTGTCCGGTCGCCACCTCGCGCGCCAGGTACACGAACGACATACCGCCCTCGCCCAGCTTTTTCTGGACCTGGTAGCGCGAGTCCAGGACGTGCCCCGAGAGCGAGGAGGCGCGCTCCAGCCCCGGCTTGGGTTTGCTGGGCGTGCGCGCGGCGGTGCCGGGGGCGGAGGGGCCGGGAGGGGCAGGCGTTTTCGCCTGCACCTCGACCAGCATGTTGCCGTCGCGGGCGCAGAAGCGCGCGGTATCGGTGTACACCGTGCCGCACTTGGGGCAGCGCCGCTCGCTCATTGACGCACCAGGTTGCGCCCTTCGTTCTTGGCGCGGTACAGGGCCTGATCGGCCAGGGCCACGAAGCTGTCGGCGCTCGTGACGCGGTCGTCGGGGAACGACGCCAGCCCGATCGAGATCGTCAGGTTGAGAGGATCCTCTCCCGGATCGGCGAAGTCGTGGTGCATGACCCGGCGCCGCAGCCGCTCGGCGAAGAGCGCGGCGCCGTGCAGCGCCGTCTCGGGCATGACCACCACGAACTCCTCCCCGCCGTACCGCGCCGCCTGGTCGACCGAGCGTACTTCGCGGCGCAGGATCTCGCCAACTTGGCGCAGGACGGAGTCGCCCGCAATGTGGCCTCGCGTGTCGTTCACGAGCTTGAACCGATCGATGTCGGCGAGCAGAATGGTGAGGGCCAGGTTGTAGCGGCGCGCCCGATCGAGCTCGGCCTCGAGCTCTTCCGACAGCGCGCGCCGGTTCAAGCAGCCGGTGAGGGCGTCGGTCGCCGCCAGCTTCTCGAGCCGCTTCTTGTCCGACACCGCCGTCTCGAAATCGTAGGCCTTCTCGATCGCCGCCACAGCCGTGCGAATCACGGTCTCGGCGAACCCGGCGTCGGCGCGGGTGAGCGGCGGGTCCTCACCCGTGGTGCGGAGGAAGAAGACGCCCAGCTGCTGGTCCTTCATGGAGAAGGGAAGCGCCACGGCGGAGCGGGTCGGGACGGTGATGCCCTCGCGCTGCCAGCGCACCCGCTCGGCCTCGTACAGCGGATCGGTCGAGACGTCCTCGACCAGCACCGGTCGGCTGCCAGTGAGCGCGCGCTGAATCTCGGGATAGCGCGCCAGCTCGATCTCGAGGTTGCGGAGCATGGGGTTCTCGTACGCCGCCACCACCACGCCCAGCTGGTCTCCCGGCTTGGCGAGCACCATCGAGCACTTGGAGATCTGCAGCACGCGGGCCACGCGCCGCACCAGGATATGGTAGATCTCGTCGGGCTTGAGGGAGTCGGTGACCTCGTGCAGGATGTCGACGATCGCCGCCCGGCTCTGCGCTTCATCGCGGGCGTGGGCCAGCTCCTGCGCCGAGCGGATGTGCGCCTTCACACGCGCCAGCAGCTCGCGCACCCGGAACGGCTTGGAGATGAAGTCGGCGGCACCGAGCCCGAGCGACTTTACCGTCGCCTCCTCGGGCGGCATGGACGAGATCATCAGGACCGGGACGTCGCGGAACCGGTCGTCGGCCTTCATCTTGGCGAGCAGCTGCAGGCCGTCGACCTTGGGCATCATGATGTCGAGCAACAGCAGATTGGGACGCTCCTCCTCGAGCTTGCCGATGAGCCCTTCGCCCCCGGGGGCGACCACCACGTCGTAGCCGTTTTCCTTGAGGATCCAGGTCAGGGTGCGGACCAGGGACTGGTCGTCGTCGGCGACGAGGATCTTGGCGGCGGCTTCGGGGCTCAAGCGCCTTCAATCCTCGAGGAGCGCGGGGTCGACGTTGCCGCCGCTCACGACCAGCACGGTGGGCGGGACGGGCCGAACCGCGCCGGAGCGGAGCGCGGCCGTCGTCGCGGCGCCCGATGGCTCCACCGCGAGGTGGCCGTGACGCCAGAGAAACTGCACGGCCTCGCGCAGCGCGTCATCCTCCACCAGTACGACTCCCGCCAGCCGATCGCGCTGCGCGGTCAAGTGCGCGAAGGGAACGGCCCCCACGCTGAGGGTGATCAACCCGTCGGCGAGGCTCGCCGTGCGGTCGAGCCGCACCGGCCGGCCCGCGGCGAGCGAGCGGGTGAGCTTTGGGGCGCCCGCGGGCTCGACGCCCCACACCCGCGCCTCGCTTCCCGCCGCGGCGAGCCCGGTGACCACGCCCGCGATGAGCCCGCCGCCGCCCACCGGCACGACCACCGTGCGGACGTCGGGCAGCTGCTGCGCGATCTCCAGGCCTACGGTCGCCTGGCCGGCGATGATGTCCGCGTGGTCGAATGGCGGCACGATCGCGAGCCCGCGCTCGGTCGCGATGGCTTCCGCCCGCTGCTGGCGGTCCTCCGACGTCCGGCCCGCAAACACCACCTCGCCTCCCCAGCGCTTGACGCCCGCCACCTTGACGGCGGGCGCGGTCTCGGGCATCACCACGACCGCAAGGACGCCCACGAGCTGCGCCGCGTACGCCACGGCCTGGCCGTGATTGCCGCTCGAGTAAGTGATGACCCCCTTGCGCCTGGCGGCTTGCGGCAGACGGCTGATCGCCGTGTAAGCCCCCCGCAGCTTGAACGCGCCCATCGGCTGGAGGCTCTCGAGCTTCAGGTAGGCGTTCAATGGCTCGACGAAGCGCAGCGGCGTGCGCACCGCCACGCCGGCGAGCCCGGCGGCCGCCTCCCGCACGTCCTGGGCGGTGACCACGCTACTTCTTCTTGGCCTTCTTCTTGGGCTTAGGCGCGGCCTTCTGCTCCTCGTCCGCGTCGCCCTCGCCGTCGTCAGCCTCGTCTTCCTTCACGACCCGGGCCACGTCCACCACGAGATCGCCCGAGGTCAGGTTCATCACCTTCACGCCCTGGGTGTTGCGGCCGGAGATGCGGATCCCCTCGACCGGCACCCGGATCATGATGCCCTTCTTCGTGATCATCATCAGCTCGTCGTCGGGCAGTACTTCCTTGAGCGCGACGATGTCGCCGGTCTTGTCCGCCCGCTTCAAGGTGATGATGCCCCGTCCCCCGCGGTGCTGCACGCGGTACTCGTCGAGCTCGGAGCGCTTGCCCATCCCCTTTTCGGTCACGGTGAGCAGGGTGGACTTCCGGCGCACGACCACCATGTCGATCATGTGGTCCTTCTTGTCGAGCTCGATCCCTTTCACGCCGGTCGCCGTGCGACCCATGTCCCGCACGTCCTTCTCGTGGAACCGGATGCTCATGCCGTGCCGGGTGGCGAGCACGATGTCGTTCCGGCCGTCGGTGACTTGCACGTCGATCAGCTCGTCGCCCTTCTCGATGTTGATGGCGCGGATCCCCACCGAGCGCGGGTTGCCGAACTCCGAGAGCACGGTCTTCTTCACGACGCCCTGCTTGGTGGCGAACAGCAGGAACTGGTCCTCGGAGAACTCCCGCACCGGCACGAGCGACGCGAGCCGCTCGTCGGGCTTCATGGCGATACAGGAGAGAATCGGCTTGCCGCGCGCGGCGCGCGCCGCCTGCGGGATTTCATGCACCTTCAGCCAGTAGCACTGCCCCTGCTGGGTGAAGAACATGACGTAATCGTGGGTCGAGGCGATGAACAGGTGCTCGACCCAGTCGTCTTCCTTGGTGTGGGCGGAGATGACGCCCTTGCCGCCGCGCCGCTGGCGGCGGTAGGCCGAGACCGGCAGCCGCTTGATGTAGCCGGCGTGGGACACGGTGATGACCATGTCCTCTTCGGCGATCAGGTCCTCGATCGAGAACTCGCCTTGGTCGGCGACGATTTCGGTGCGGCGCTCGTCGCCGAAGCCGTGCGCCAGCTCCGCCAGCTCTTCCTTGAGGATCTTGAGGCGCCGCGGCTTGGACGCCAGGATCTCCTTGCATTCCTTGATGAACTTGCGGACTTCCTTGAGCTCCTCCTCGAGCTTGGTGATCTCCAGGGCGGTGAGCCGGGCGAGCCGCATGTTGAGGATTTCCGCCGCCTGCTTCTCGGACAGCTTGAACCGCTTGCGCAGGGCCGCGTCGGCCGTGGGCACGTCCTTCGCCTTGCGAATGATCCTCACCACCTCGTCGATGTGGTCGACGGCGATCTTCAGGCCTTCGAGAATATGCTCGCGGTCCTGCGCCCGCTTGAGCTCGAACTCGGTGCGGCGCGTGATGACCGTGTGGCGATGCTCGATGAAGTGCTCGAGCAGCTCCTTCAGGGCCATCTCCTTGGGCGCCCCGTCGACCAGCGCCAGCATGATCGCGCCGAACGTCACCTGCATCTGCGTGTGCATGTACAGCTGATTGAGGACCACCATCGGCACGGCGTCGCGCTTGAGCTCGATCACCAACCGGATGCCGTCCTTGTCGGACTCGTTCCGTAAATCCGAGATTCCCTCGAGCTTCTTCCCCACCGCGAGATCGCGGATCTGATCGTGCACGCGCTCCGGACTGACCTGGTAGGGGAATTCCGTTACGACGATTTGCTGCCGCCCCGTGGATTTCACTTCCTCGGCGTTGGCGCGGGCCCGGATCACGATCCGACCCCGGCCCTTCTCGTAGCACTCCTTGATGCCTTCGCGCCCGTAGATGATGGCGCCGGTGGGGAAGTCCGGGCCTTTGATGAACTTCCGCAGGTCCTTGATCGACGCGTCCGGGTGGTCCACCAGGTGAGTGATCGCCGCGACCGTCTCGCCGAGATTGTGCGGAGGAATGTTCGTCGCCATCCCGACCGCGATACCCGCTGAGCCGTTGACGATGAGGTTCGGCAACCGCGCCGGAAGCACCGTCGGCTCCCGCAGCCGGTCGTCGAAGTTGGGGACGAAGTCGACGGTGTCCTTGTCGATGTCCTCGAGCGTCGTCATCGCGACGCGCGTGAGACGGGCTTCGGTGTAGCGGTACGCGGCCGGCGAGTCCCCGTCCACCGAGCCGAAGTTCCCCTGGCCATCCACCATCGGGTAGCGCAGCGAGAACTCCTGCACCATGCGCACCAGCGAATCGTAGACCGCCACGTCGCCGTGGGGGTGGTATTTGCCGAGCACGTCGCCCACGACCGTCGCGCACTTCTTGTAGGGGCGGCCGGGTACGAGCCCCAGCTCGTTCATGGCGTACAGGATGCGGCGATGCACCGGCTTCAACCCGTCGCGCACGTCGGGCAGGGCGCGCGCCACGATCACACTCATCGAGTAGTCGAGGAACGACTCCTTCATCTCATCCTCGATGAGGCGCGGCAGGATGCGTTCGCGGGCGTTGGGTGCGGTCATTGAAGCCGGGGCTAGGGTCTAGGGATTGGGGGCTCGGTGACGCCGAAACTGCCTAAGTTGCCAAAACATAACCACTTAGCACAGGAAAGGCAACGCGGACTCGCTCCGTAACTGGGGCTCGAGACGGCAGTTAGGGGAGCCGAGTTGACCCTGAGTTGATGGACTGACGTCATCCTCCCCCAAGGCTAAAGCCTGGGCCCGGCCAGTACTGTGCTGCAGCACAGAGAGCGAAGCGGGGCCGCGGCCCGGCTTTGGCCCAGTCACGCCTCGATCGATACTACGATCTTCCCCAACTGCTCCCCCCGCTCCAGCCGCTCGAACGCAGATCGTGCCTCGCCGAACGGAAACACGCGGTCCACGACCGGGCGCAGCTCGCCCGCGCCCAGCAGGCGCACGATCTCGCGGTACTCGGCGTCGTTCCCCATGGTCGAGCCCATGATGCTCCACTGATACCAGAACAGCCGGCGCAGGTCGAGGGTGACGTGCGGCCCGGTCGTGGACCCGCACGTCACCAGTCGGCCTCCGCGCCCCAGGGAGCGCAGCGACTCTTCCCAGGTCGCCTCGCCCACGTTCTCGATCACGACGTCGACACCCCGTTTGTCGGTGACGGCGCGAACCTCCTGCGAGACTTTTTGCGTGGTGTGATTGAGGGTCACGTCCGCGCCGAGTTTCTGCGCCTCTTGCAACTTGGCGTCGCTGGAACTTGTAACGATCACTCTCGCCCCCTTGAGCTTGGCGATCCGCAGCGCCGCGAGCGCCACGCCGCCGCCGATGCCCCAGATCAACACCGTCTCGCCCGCGACGACCTGCGCCCGCGTCACGACCATGCGCCAGGCGGTGAGCGTCACCAGCGAAAATGCCGCCGCCTCGGCCCAGGTGAGCGGTGTCGCGAGTGTCGGGATGATGGCGACATTCTGCTCGGGCACCACCACGTATTGCGCCATCGTGCCGGGGAGGTGCTCGCCCAGAATGCCGTAGCGGCGACACAGCGACTGCTCGCCGGCGCGGCAGTACTCGCACGCATAGTCGGGGATTCCCGGGTTGATCATGACCCGGTCGCCCGGTCGCACCGACCGGACCTCGGACCCGACGGCATCCACGACACCTGCGCCATCGGCGCCCACGATGTGGGGGAACTGGTACTCGTGTGGCAGCCCCCGCACCACGAACAAGTCGAGGTGGTTGAGCGCCGCGGCGCGCAGCGCCACGCGGACGTGACGCGGGCCCAGCGAGCCCGGACCCGGCGGCTCGGGAACGTCGCCCTGCTGCAGCTGGTCGAGGCCGCCGGTGGCGTGGATCACCCAGGCACGCATGGCGAGGGCGCCCCCCTTCCCCCTCCCCCTACGGCATGAACGCGGGAGACACCATCTGCTCGGCGCCGCTGGTCGGGATCGCGACGGGCGCGCCGGCGCTCGCGCCGATCGGCTGGATGTACACGCGGAACACGTTTTTCTGAACCGCCACCACCAGGCCGAGCAGGTCACCCACCCCCGAGACCGCGAAATCCGTGACCATCAGATCCGTGCCCGCGAGCGGCGCGACCTTCCCCGTCGTCACATCGGCCCTCACCACCTGGGTGGTGGTGCGCCCTCCCTCCTTTTGCTCCACCAGATAGGCGAGCGTGCCGTCGCGCAGGAAGTGCGGTGCGCTCTCCTTGGCCTGCGGGCCCCGGGTGAACGGATGCTGATTGGTGCCGTCTTTCGCCATCAGCCAGACGTGATTGTTGCCGTCGCGGTTCGACACGAAGGCGATGAGCTCGCCGTCGGGCGACATGCTCGGCTGCGAGTTGTCGGCCGGCTCCTGCGTGAGCGGCACCGCGACGGAGCTGGTGATCGGCTGGAGGTAGATCTGGCGGTGGCCGGTGCGTTGCGAGTGAAACACGACCACCTGGCCGTCGGGGCTGAACGATGGGTCGCCGTCCAGGCCGGGCGAGTTGGTGAGCCGCGCGACGTTCGTCCCGTCGGCGTCCATGACGTACACCTCGGGCTGCCCGTCGCGGGTCGACGTGAATGCGATGCGGGAGCCATCCGGCGAGAACGCGGGCTCGGTCGCCGTGGCCGTGTCGTCCATCACCTTGCGCAGCTGCGCCAGGTTGGCGCGCTCCGCCGCATACAGCTGGTAGCGTCCGGAGCGCGTGCTCGCCACCACGATCTCGCCCTGCACGAACACTTCGGCGACCGCGTGCCGCCCGCCCGGCGCGGTCGCGGTGATGCGGGCGTGCCCGTATGCGGCCGTGGTCACCGTCCCGTCCTCGCTCACGGTCGCGACGGACGGATTGTCGGAGGCCCAGGTCACGCCCGTGGCCGGCCCGATCACCGTCCCCGATTCGTCGGCGAAGCTCGACCGCAGCGGCACGCGCCGGGCGAGCGGCACCCCCAAACGGGACGCCGACAGCTTGAGCCCCGCCGCGATCACCCGGATCGGCCAGGTGACGGTGAGGCCCGGACCCGGGCCCTTCACGGTGAGCGTGGTCTTTCCGGCACGCTTTCCGGTCAGGGTGCCCGATGCAGGATCGAAGCCCGCGAGCGACGTGTCGGCAACGGTCCAACGGAATTGCGCCTCGGGGACTGGAGTCTTGTCGACCGCGAGCCCCTGCACCGTGACCTTCACGGTCCCCTGAATCGGGAGGGGGACCTCCACTTTGTACGTGGGGCTCACGGCCAGCTGCTCCACGGTGCGATGCACCACGACCTCCACAGCCTTCGTCTGCAGCAGCCCCGCGACTGTGAGCGTGGTGTGCCCCGGCGCCACCGCCGTCACGACGCCCGTGAGGTTGACCCGCGCCACGCTCGCATCCGCCGTGGACCACTGCAGCGCGAGCGCGCTGACCAGGCGCCCGCCTTGTGTCGGCACCGTGACGTGGAGTGTGTCAACGTCCCCGGGCGACATCACCAAGGGGACGGGCTCTTGTACCGCGACGTCGCTCTGCTGCACCACGACGGGCGCCGTGGCGGTGAGTCCGGCGCTCGTCACCTGCACCGTGCCCTGTCCCGGCGCGAGCGCCACGATCACGCCGTTCTGATCCACGCTCGCGATGTCGGGCCGGAGCGATTTCCATGTGACCGGCACCGGCGCGGCGGGAGCGCCGTCGTCCTTGAGGGCGCGGGGCGCGGCGCGCGTGTTCTCCGAGGGGAGCAGATAGATGGTCGGAGGCTCGATGCGCAGCACCGCCGCCGGACCGGTGCCGGCCGGTTGGCCCGCGAGCGGATCCGGTCCGGGGGGCCCCGCCGGCTCCCCGGCGGGGTGAGCGGGCGCCGCGGGCGGGTTCGCTGCGGTGGCGGCCGCCGGAGGACCGCCCACCACCTGAACCGCCGCCGTGCCCTTGCGAGCCCCGACCCGCGCCTCGATGATCGCGACGCCCCCGCCTATTCCCGTGACGGTGCCGTTGTTGTCGACTTTGGCGACCGCGACGTTGTTGGACGACCAGATCACACGTGCAGTGGGAATCACATTGCCGACGCGATCGAAGGCGGTAGCCAGGAGCCCGTTTTTCTCCCCCACCTTGATCGTGACCGAGGGCGGAGCAACCTGGACTTCGGTGACGGCTTGCGCGAGCGCGACACCGGGCCACGCCAGCGCGACACTGAACAGGAGGCGACGAACGATCATAGCGGCGCGAACGTAAGTGCTCGTAAGTGCCCTTGTCAAGCTAACTTGTCGCGACGGGCCCGCACGGGAGCCTGGTCCAGCGGTGGCGACGCGGCGCACTTGCGTGACAGCATTCCCGCGGTAAGCTATAGGCCACGCCCACCGACAACCAGCAGAGGAGAGATCGTCCGATGCTCGAGCCAACCGATTTTTCGGAGAGCAGCTGGACCGGCCCCGGGATGATGGAGCCGCTGTATCCGCCGGCACCCCCGACGCCGCCCACACCAGCGCCGATGATGGATGAGCCGATGGGATCGCCGCGGCGGAAGCCTGCTGCCAAGCGGAAGGCGGCGAGACCCAAGGCGAAGAAGCGGGCCGCGAAGAAGCGGCCGCGCGCCAAGGCGAAGCGTGGCGGCAAGGCGAAACGGAGGAAAACGGCGAGACGGCGTCGCCGCTAGCACACGTCGACGACACACCGCGGGAGCGTCTTTCGGATGGTGGGGTCCATCTCCGCGAGACGCTCCCGTGCTACGTTAGGGACCCAAACTCGGGAGGTGCGTGGTGCGGGTTGTGTGGTGCGCGATGATCGTGGCGGCCTGTGCGGCCCCGCCCTCCGGAGACCCGCAGGTCGACATCCGGGCGATGCTCTCCCGCAGCGCGTCCGATTGGAATCGGGGCGACCTCGCGGGCTTCATGAGCGATTACGCGCACGACTCGCTCACGAGCTATGTCTCCGCCGGCCACGTGGTGTACGGCTGGCAGCAGCTGTTCGACCGCTACCAGAAGACGTACTTCGCCCCCGGCAAGTCGCGTGACTCGCTCGCGTTCGAGGAGGTTCGCGTCCGCCCGCTCGCGCCCGACCTCGCGCTCTGCACGGCGCGCTTCAAGCTGCTGCGGCGCGATTCCGTGACGGCCAGCGGGCCGTTCACGCTCGTGCTGCAGAAGCGCGGTGCGCGCTGGCAGATCCTGCACGATCACACGTCGGCCGATCCGAAGTGACGCATCCCGCTTCCCGCATCCCGCATCGCGGTTTCCTGCTGGTCCTGGCGCTGGCCAGCTGCAAGCCTTCCGGCACGGGCGTGATCGCGCTCGAGGGGGCGACGTTGATCGACGGCTCTGGGCGGGCGCCGGTGACGGATGCCGTGATTCTCGTCAAGGACGGCCACATCCAGGCCGTGGCGCGAGTGAACGAGGTCCCAGTGCCGCGCGGCGCCCTCAGGCTGAGCCTGATCGGGAAAACGGTAGTGCCGGGGTTCGTCGACGCGCACGCCCACGTGGAGCGGTGGGCAGCCGAGCGCTACGTGGCCTGGGGCGTCACCACGGTGCGGGACCTGGGCGCAGCGGGCACCGACTCGTCCATCGCACTCAAGAACGATTTCAACCTCGGCTCGGTGCTGGGGCCGCGCATGTTCACGTCCGGGGCGATGATCGACGGCGCGCCGCCCACCTACCCCACGGCGACCGCGGTACGCAGTCGTGCCGACGTGCGCAAGGCGGTCGACCAGCGCGCCGTCGCGGGGACGGACCTCGTCAAGATCTACACCAAGGTCACGGCCGACCTGCTGCCGCCGCTCGTGGACGAGGCATCGACGTTGCGGTTTCCGGTGGCGGCGCACCTCGGCAAGATCGACGCGCTGACGGCGGCCCGGGCCGGCGTCGCGTCACTCGAGCACATGGCGGGCGTCGTGCAGGCCGCGAGCCGCAACCCGGGCCCCTACCTGCGGGCGCATGACGAGTTCCTGCGCGGCTGGACGCTGGAGGAGGAGGGATGGGCGCTGCTCGACTCCGCCGCGCTCGAGGGGGTGGCCCGGGGGCTCGCCGCCACCCACGTCGGGATCGTGCCGACGCTGGTGCTGCACGAGATGCTCTCCCGCCTCGACAACCCCACGCTGCTGTCGCGCCCCGGCATGGAGGATGTGCCCGCGACGGCAACGAGCGTGCGCGACGTCGCCGGCCTGCTGCGGCGCAGCGGCTGGCGCGCGGGCGACCTGCAGGCATTCCGCCGGTCGCGCGCGCGCCAGAACCAGTTCGTACGCGAGTTCAAGCGCGCGGGCGGGCTCGTGGCCGCGGGCTCGGACGCCGCGAACCAGCTGCTGGTGCCGGGCCTGTCGCTGCACGAAGAAATGAGCCTCCTGGTGGGCGCCGGCTTCACCCCGGTCGAAGCCATCACCGCCGCCACGCGCAAGGGTGCGGAGCTGTTGCGCGCCGACTCGCTGGGTATGCTCACTCCCGGCAAGGTCGCCGATCTGGTCGTGCTGGACGCCAGCCCGGCGGCCGACATCGCCGCGACCCGGCGCATCGCATTCGTCATGATACGAGGACGCATCGTCAAACCCGATTCGCTGAGGAGAACGTGGACAAGATAGGACTGGCCTTCGTGGCTGCAGCGATCATCGCTGCCTGCGGGAAAGGGGAAACGGGAAACGAGAAACGCGGCTACGATCTGCTTCTCAAGAACGGCTGGATCGTGGACGGCAGCGGCAATCCGCGCTACCGCGGGGACGTCGCCGTCCGCGGTGATCGCATCGCTGCCGTGGGGTTCCTGGGCGGAGCCCAGGCACGCGAGACCCTGGACGTGGCCGGGCTGGTCGTCGCTCCGGGCTTCATCGACATGATGGGCCAGTCCGAGATCAACGCGCTCATCGACAACCGCGTGTTCTCGAAGATCACCCAGGGGATCACGACCGAGGTCACGGGCGAGGGGGGCTCCGTAGCCCCGCTGACCGATCAGCTCGTCCTGGACGACTCGGATGCCATGAAGAAATGGCACTATCGCGAGGACTGGCGCGATCTGGACGGATATTTCGCGCAGCTGGCGAAGCAGGGCGCGGCGCTCAACATCGCCACCTTCGTGGGCGCGACCCAGGTGCGCCTCGCCGTGGTGGGAAAGGCGAACCGCGCGCCCACGGCGGCGGAGCTCGAGCGCATGACGGCTCTCGTGGACACGCTCATGCGGCAGGGTGCGCTGGGGGTGTGGACCGCGCTCGAGTACGCGCCGGCGAGCTACTCCAAGACCGACGAGCTGATCGCGCTGGCCAAGGCCGCGCGCCGGCACGGCGGCATATACGCGTCGCACATGCGGAACGAGGGTGTGCGCATCGACGACGCGCTGAACGAGCTGTTCCAGATCGCCCGAGACGCTGGAATCCCGGCGGAGGTCTCCCATCTGAAGGTGTCCGGGCGCAAGAGCTGGGGTCAGATGCCCCGAATCCTCGCGCGCATCGATTCGGCGCGGGCGGCCGGGCTCGACGTCACGGCCGATCAGTACCCCTACACCCGCGCGGCCACGGCGCTCGACGCGTCGATTCCGTCCTGGGCCGAGAGCGGCGGCTGGGACTCCCTGCTGGCGCGGTTGCGCGACCCCGCTACCCGTGCCCGGCTGCGCGACGAGATGGTCAACCCCAAGGGGACCGAGAGCTTCTACTATGAAGCGGGCGGCGGCGCCGGCGTCCTGATCACGGGGACGTTCCAGGACTCGTTGCGCTACCTCCAGGGCAAGACCGTCGGCGAGATCGCCGCCCAGCGGCACCGCGACCCCGTCGAGACGCTGTTCGACATCGTGCTCGCCGAGCAGGGACATCGCACCGACGCCGTGTACGCCGTGATGAGCGAGCCCGATGTCCAGGCGGCCATGAAGACGTGGTGGGTGGCGGTGAACACCGACTTCGGCGGCGTGGCGCCGGACGGCCCGTTCGGCGCGCAATCCGCCCACCCGCGCGCCTACGGCACGTTCGCGCGCATCCTCGGCCACTACGCGCGCGACCTGAAGCTGTTCCCGCTCGAGTTCGCGGTGCGCAAGATGACCTCGCTCGCGGCCCAGCGCGTCGGGCTCTCGGATCGCGGTCTCTTGAAAGCGGGCATGGCCGCGGACATCACCGTGTTCGATCCGGCCGGTGTGGCCGACAAGGCGACGTTCGAGCAGCCGCACCAGCCGTCGGTGGGCTTCGCCTACGTGTTCGTGAACGGCCAGAAGGTGCTCGACCGCGGGAAGCTCGCCGCCGCCCGACCGGGGCGGGGACTGCGCGGCCCCGGGTACGTGGCGCCGGAGGCGCGCGGCACGCAGTGACGCTCACGCGGCTCGCGTTCGCGTGGCTGCCGGTCGCGGTGTGGTTCGTGGTGGCCCCGCCGTTCGGATATCGCGGCGATGCGGCCGGCGGCCGGCGGTATCTCGTATGGGCGTACAGCCGCCGCGCCGTTACGGGACGTCTGCTCGAAGCGGTGGTTGTCACGCTCCTCGGGTCGCTGTGGTTCGACTCGCTGGGAAGCGGCGGCTGGTGGCTGCTGTTCCTTCTGATCGGCCTGCTCGTGGCCTACCCGCTTCGCTGGGGTGAACCGAAACAAGAGCTCGTCGTCGGCCTCATGGACACGGTGCGTTACGTGGTCGCGGGCGCCATTCTCGCCTGGCGACTGGGATAGGGTATTTCCGGGACTCCCGGGGGGGACACAGAAACGCGTCGGTGAGGAATGACGGGCACTTAGCTCGGGGGATGCTACCCCTCAATACGCCTCGATACACCTCCCGTTAGCACAGTTCCGGCACCGGCGTCGCGCACCTTCCCCCAGGTTGCGACTCGACCGTGCCCCAGTCTTTCGTCGCCACCACAGTCATTACCGCTTGCTGTGTTCTTATCTGACTACGCTCGTCTCTTACTTCGCTTGCGAAGGGCAAATCGCCCACAGTTCTTGGTTCACTTTGCCGATCCCCGCGAGACTGAAGACCATCGCCACCGGTCCCTTCTCGTAAGGTGTCACCTGAAACGCAACGCGGTCGTGCTGGGCAAGCCTTCTGACGAATCCCTCCACCTTGGCTCGGTCGCCTGGATGGAACAAAGCCGTATGGTCGCTCGACTCGCTCCAGCGCTCCTGCACGGCTGGTTCATTGCCGAAGCGGATCGTAACACGGTCGTTGCCGTCGCCGAGGTAGTCGCCCGTCGCTAAGAAAGCATTCAGTTCTCCGCGTTTGCAGCGGATGACGAGGGTCGGCGGGTTCAGCGAACTTGCCCCCTCAGCCTGCAAAACGAACGTCACACCCTTCTGATCGGTGATCGGATCGCTTTCGACGGACATACCCCAATTCTCGATCGTGCTCGCACCGGCAGGAACCTCACGGGGCGTACCTCGTGTGCTATCGGGCTTGGGCTTTGCGAGCGCGTCATAACACTGCGTGGAGCGGGCAACAAGTACCAGTCCCGCGACTACGCCCAAGACGCGCATATCGTCCTCCGTTCCGACATATGGTCTCGCACTTATAGAGGCACCGCCCAACGGACAGCGTTTAACTTGCGGGTCCATCCTCGCTAACGGTAGGGTGTTTTTGCGACGGCGGAGGGCGGATTCGCGACAAGGGGCGCTATCCAGTGGAGTGCTCCCCGTCTTTCGGACCAACGGATATGAGACATATGCTACAGGGTGCCCGAGAGACTGGTGCTCCTTTTCACAGTCGCACTGAGCTTGCAACTGAACGCGCTCAGCGCCCAAGAGACTCCCGCCTTGGTCCTTGGTGTTCGCGTCAGAGTGGTCCGGCCGGATCCCGGCTGCGGAGCTCCAGGGGCCTTCTGGTGTCGGCGTTGGAAGGTCGTCGGAACACTCGCCTCCGTGGATAGCCTGACTGTCGTCGTACGCAACCAGGACGGAAGGAGTGAGAACGTCCCCCGAGTCCCTGGCATTCAACTCGACGTCAGTCAAGGTCCTGGCTTGTGCGGCCGCCATCGCGTTCCCTGCGTGGGTGCGGGCCTAATCGGTGGCGGGGCGCTCGGTACTCTCTACGGCGCAATCTGGGCACACGCACACCGAACCAGCTGCGCCGAGAACTGCGGCCTGGTCTACTTCGTGAGCGTACCCGTCGGAGCGGCTCTGGGTACGCTTGTCGGGGCCATGATCGGGGGTGAGCATTGGGCGCCAACGCCGCTGCCGGCGCGCCTGAGCGTCGCCCCAAGCAATCACGCTCGGTTCTTGCTAGGATTGTCGATGCAGTTCTGAGCCAATGCCCGGCACACCCGTTCCGAGGAGGAGAGATGAAAACGCCCCCATCCTACCTGGTCGCGGCCTTCTTGGCGCTTCCTAGCCTCCTCGTCGCTCAGGCAGGCCAGTCCAACAGGCCGCTCCCGAGCACGCCGCAAGGACTCCTAGGTCGGCTCGCGGGCACGTGGCACTTCGACTTGTACGCGCAGGGTTCTAGCGGTCCTGTCGCATCCGGGCAGCGCGAGATGAGGCTGTGGGCTGATTCCGTGAAACTCACCTGGACGGAGACGTTCGTCGGTCAGCCCAAGACCGGGACGGGAATTCTTGGTTACAACGCGGCGACAGGTGCCTACTATGCGTTGGGCGCGGTCGAGCATCAGCCCAGCCCCATGATTCTACTTGGACGTGCCGACAGCTCCGGCCACACGGTGGTTTTCGACGCCGGTTCCACCGACATCCGGGTGGCACGTCCTGCAATCTACGCTACTTCGGAGCTGCGACTCGTTGACGCCGACCACTTCGAGTGGGTCACGTTAGACGGTAGTTGGCGAGGGGTCTTCAATCGCATCGGTCACTCCTGACGCAACCGGCGGATCAGAAACGGTCACGGAGTGGCGGGGCCATATAGGCAGGGCCGTCACAGCATAACCAACAGCGCCGCACGTGTCGCATAACCCTGGTCCGAAGAACGGGGGCATCACACCAGCGACCGCGCCCCACGATACTGACGCCCCTCGGCCCGCGTCCCTAAGGATGGCAGCCGACGCGCTTGAGACTACGCATAGGCGCGCCATTGTGAGACGACATCTCCACCGTCGTTTGACATCGAGAAGACAAAAGCGTCAGACATCTGCTCCGCACCAGCAAGGAAGCTCCGAACTAGCGAGTGGACCTACGCGAAACGAGGCCCCCGGAGCTAGCACAGCCTAGCACAGTTTGCGGCGGTAAGTCGTTACGGGACAAGAGAGGATAGCGTATCTTCGGTAGACCGTATGTCCACAATTTCCATGGCCGCCATCCGGCTGACGCGCTACTCGCACGGCGCCGGCTGAGCCTGCAAGCTCGGCCCAGCCGAGTTGGCGCAGGTCTTGCGCCACGTGCCGGTCGCGACGGATCCCCGGATCCTGGTCGACGCCTCGAGCCGCGATGACGCCGCCGTGTTCCAGGTGGCACCCGATCGCGCCATCGTGGCGACGGTGGACTTCTTTACGCCCCTGGTGGACGACCCCTACGACTTCGGGCGCATCGCCGCGACCAACGCGTTCTCCGACGTGTACGCGATGGGCGCGACGCCGCTGCTCGCGCTCAACCTGGTGGGCTGGCCGCGCGAGGGGCTGCCGTTCGAGCTGCTGGGCGAGGTGCTGCGCGGCGGCGCCGAGGTGGCGCGCGCCGCCGGCGCGTTCGTGCTCGGCGGCCATTCGGTGGACGACCCCGAGCCGAAGTACGGCATGGTCGCGATCGGGGACGTGCATCCCGATCGGATCGTGCGGAACAGCGGCGCCCAGCCGGGAGACGTGCTGGTGCTCACCAAGCCGCTCGGCACCGGGGTGTTGACCACCGCCCTGAAGCGCGATCTCCTGACCGAGGCCGACCTGGCGCCCGCCGTGGCGGCGATGACGACGCTGAACGCGGGGGCGGCTCGCGCGATGCTGGCCATGGGCAAGAGCGTCCATGCCGCCACCGACGTCACGGGTTTCGGGCTCTTGGGCCACGCGCGCACGCTGCTCGAGGCGAGCGGCGCCGCGGCGGAGCTCACCGCCGCCGCCGTGCCGCTGTTGCCCCGCGCCCGCGAGGCGGCCGAGCGGGGCGCGATCCCCGGCGGCACGACGCGCAATGTCGAGGGCGTCGCGGACGCCGTCACCTTCGCGGGCGGCGTGGACGCCACGACCCGGCTGTTGCTCGCGGACGCGCAGACGTCGGGGGGACTGCTGATCGCCGTAGCCCCGGAGCGGGCCGACGCGCTCGTGGCCGCGCTCGCGCGCGAGGGCACGCTCGCGGCGGCGGTGATCGGCCGAGTCGTCGCCGGCAGGGCGGGCCAGATCGCGGTGCGATGATGCGGCGACCCCGAACGGGCAGCATCCCCGAATACACGAGGCTCACCCCCGACGCGCTCGATGCGCTCGAGCGGGCGGTACGGGAGCGGCGGCGCGTGGCGCTGCGACGGCGCGGCACGGAATACGTCGTCGTGGCCGAGCGGCTCGAGACCGTTGCACGCGACGAGGCGCTCCACGGCAGGCTGCCGATGACCGGCGAGCTGTTGGCGTTCCCGCTGCACGACCTCGAGTCGTTCGCGGTGCTGCCCTAGCCGTGTTCACACGCCTGCTGGTGGGCCTGGACGGCAGCCCGCGCGCCGATGCGGCGTTCGAGCAGGCGGTGCTCCTGGGCGAGCGGTTCCGCAGCACGCTGATCGTGGCGTACGTGCGCGAGGGCAAGCACGCGGCGGACGGGGCCGCCATGCTCGACCGGGCGCAGGAGCGCGTGCTCGCGGCGGGGCTGAAGGTCGAAACCGTGGCGATCGAGGGCGACGCCGACGTCGAGCTGGCCACGCTCGCCAAGACCGCGGACGCGGTGCTGGTGGGGCGTCGCGGTGTCACGACCGCGGAGTCCGCGCTCGGCCCCACCGTGGTCTCGTTGATCCGCATCGCGGAGCGGTGCGTGATCGTGTGCGGCGGCGTCCCGTCGCAGATGCGGTCGATCGCCGTCGCGTGGGACGGGCGCGAAACGAGCCAGCGCGCGCTGGAGCGCGCCATCCAGTTCGCGACGGTGGTGGAGAGCACCATCCACATCATTCATGCGAGCGACGACCGCGAGGCCGGGCTTCAGGTGGTGGGGGCGGCCGAGGCGGCGCTGTCGATGCAGCGCGTGCCCTTCGTCACGCACGTCGAGCCCGGCAGGCCGGGCGAGGTCGTAGCCCGCGTGATCAAGCAGACCCGCTGCGACTCCTTGTTCGCCGGCGCCCATCTGACCCACGTCGACGGTCGGCCCAGCGCCGTCGTCGTGTCGCACGCGGAGGAGATCCTGCTGCACACCGACATCCCGGTGGTCATCCAGCCCTGAGATGCCCGGTGCACCCACGACCCGCGTCCTGGTGCACGCGGACGAGAGCTGTCTCGGCAACGACGGCTCCAAACCGAGCCCCGGTGGCAACGCCGCGCTGATCGAGGCACCCGCCGGAGACAGCCTGGCGCGGTGGGACTTCTACGAATCCTCCCCCCAGACGACCAACAACAAGATGGCCCTGGCCGGAGCGATCGCTACCTTGGAATGGATCCGCCGCCAGTGGAAGCACGCCCGCGTCGCGTACGTTTCCGACTCGCAGTACCTCGTCAAAGGGATGAGCGAGTGGGTGGCGGGGTGGGAAGCCCGCGGCTGGAAGCGCAAGGGCGGCGTGCTCGAGAATCAGGAGCTCTGGCAGAAACTGGTCCAAGCCGCGGCGGCGCACGACGTCGAGTGGCGCTGGATCGAGGGTCACGCGGGGCACGCGAAGAACGAATACGCGGACACCCTCGCGACCCGCGCCGCGGAGCGCCAGGAGCGCTCCAACGGCCTGGTGCCATCCGGCTTCGACTCCTGGCTCGTACACGAGCGGACGCGCGGGCGCTATCGGGACTACGATCCCGACGAGGAGCTGCATGAGCGTCCCTAGGGACGGCGTGGCCGCGAATACGCACGCCCTCAACCTGCTGCCGAATGGGGAAGCGGTTCCGCCGGTCGATCGCATTCCCCTGTACGAGGTGTACATGCGCATGGCCGAAGAGCTCGCCAAGCGCTCCACCTGCGTCCGGCTCCAGGTCGGGACGGTGGTGACGGACCAGCGAGATGAATGCGCTGGTCAAGGCGCCGGGCAGCGTGCGCGACAAGGTGCTGTTCGTGAGCGCGTCGCCCTGCGTCATGTGCGCCAAGCTGATCATCAACTCGGGCGTGACCCACGTGTTCTATCGGAAGGCGTACCGCGATCCGTCCGGGATCGAGGTGCTGGCGCAGGGAAAGGTGACGCCCGTGCTGTACGACAAATGGGTGCAGGAATGGCGCTGAGACGAATGCGGAATGCGGAATGCGGAATTGAGAGCACACCTCTCTCTACATGTGGAGGCCCTGTGACAAGACAGGTATGGTTCGCTCTGCTCACCCTGGCGGCTACTGCCCCGCTCGACGCGCAGTCGCTCATGTACCGAGCTCCGGACCTGAGCGGCACGTGGGTGGCTGACGGTGGCGTCGTACAATTCAACTTCGTGCACCGGTTTTACGTTTCCCCCGGACCGAACAACACGGTGGTCAACTATCCCACGTTCACCCTAGCCGCCGGCATCGGCCACAACATCGATTTCGGCCTCCGCTTCGGGACCAAGAGCAGCATCCCGTCGAGCGGCAACTCCGGGAACGAGAGCGAGCTGTTCGCGCGGTGGCGGGTACTCGGAGGCCCTGAGGGAAAGCAAGGCTTCGCGGTCGCCATCACGCCGGCGTACAACAAGCTCGCCAAGAGCGCCGACGGCGAGCTCGGCGTCGACTGGACGCACGGGCCCTTCACGCTCTCCGGGGCGGCCCGGGGGATGAGCAAGCCGTTCGGGGCGTCCGCCGCCAAGGCATCGCTCGGCGGAGGCGTGGTCGCCCGGCTCACGCCGTACGTCGCGCTGAGCGCCGATGTCGGATCGTTCGTGGGACCCACGACGCTCGCGGTGTGGGGCGTCGCGCTCAACGTGGTGATTCCGGGGTCGCCGCACACGTTTGCGTTCGAAGCCGGAAACGCTTCCGTGAACTCGATTCAGGGAAATTCACTAGGCACGAATCAGGTGCGCTACGGCTTCGAGTTCACCATCCCGCTGCATTTGAAGCGCTTCGCGCCCTGGTTCCACGGGAAGCCCCGGCCCAGCGCGGTCGGCGACGTGGCGGCGCCGGTCGCGGCGACAGTGCGGCTGGCGGCGTACAAGTTCGCCACCGACACCGTCACGATCTCCGTGGGACAAGCGGTGCGCTGGGTCAACAATGATCCCGTGGAGCATACGATCACCTTCGACGGCGCGGAGCCGGGCTCGCCCCTGATCCCGTCCAACGGCAGCTTCGTCCACCGCTTCGACAAGGCCGGCCGCTACCCGTATCACTGCACACCGCATCCCTTCATGAAGGGGGTCGTGATCGTGAAATAACGGGAAACGGGAAACGGGAAAGGGGAAACGGAAAGCGTGGCGGACGATCTGGATCGGTTGTTCGAGCGGTTGGTGAGCGTGCTGGCGGACGACGCGCCCGGTCGGCTGGCCGTGCCGTTCCCCGCCGCGGAAGTGTACGAGCGGCTGGTGCCGTACCGCTCGAACCGCTCGACGCTGAAAGTCGCCACGCACCAGGATTACGAAATGGCGGTGCTGCGCCTGCTCGCCGGTGAGCGGGGCTATGCCTCGCTCGAGCCGACGGAGGTGCGCGAGGCGCTAGAGCGCGAGGCCGCCGAGAAGAACCCCGATACTGGGCTGTTTCGCCAGTTCCCCGACGCGCTGTTGAGCCTCAACCGACTCGCCGCCGAGCGCTTTCTGCGGCGCGATCGCGCGTACGCTCCCCCCTCCCCTCCGCCCGTCAGCCCGGAGTCCCCCGAGGCCGCAGCGGATGACGGAGCTGACGGGGGTGACGAAGACGTCGGGAAGGAGCGAGCGCCGCTCGCCGGCGCGGCGTTCGAGCTGGCCGAGCAGAGCGAGTCGCCGCGCCAGTGCCCCTACTGCGGCGAGACGCTCCCCGGGAGCCGCAAGGTGAACTTCTGCCCGCAGTGCGGGCAGCCTCCCTCGGGCGAGCTGCGCTGTCCCGCCTGCGGCGGCGAGGTCGACGTGGGCTGGCGCTACTGCGTCAGCTGCGGGCGCGCCACCGGCTTCGAATGACGCACGACCACAAGATCGCGGTCATCGCGGGAGACGGGATCGGACCGGAGGTGATCGACGCGGCGATCCCGCTGCTCGAGCGGGCGGCCGCCAAGCACGGCTTCACGCTCGGCTTCGAGCGCCTACCGTACGGCGCCGACCATTACCTCAAGACCAAGGAGACGCTCCCCGACCCCGCCTTCCGATACCTGCGCGACGATGTCGACGCCATCTTGTTGGGAGCGATCGGCGACCCCCGAGTCCCGGGCAACGAGCACGCGCGCGACATCCTGCTGGGACTGCGCTTCAAGCTGGACTTGTACGTCAACTTCCGCCCGGTGCGGCTGCTGCATCCCGATCTCACGCCATTGCGCGGCAACGGCCGCCGCATCGACTTCGTCATTTTCCGCGAGAACACCGAAGGCGTCTATCTCGGGCGCGGTCGCATCGCCGGCACCGACTACGTAGCCGAGGAGGTCAACACGGCGGCGGGGGTGGAGCGCATCATTCGCGCGGCGTTCGAGTGGGCCAAGGCGCACGGAAAAACTCGCGTCACCATGAGCGACAAGGCCAACGCCGTGCCGGCGCACCGCGTCTGGCAGGAGACGTTTCGCCGCGTCGCCGCCGAGTTCTCGAGGGTCGAGGCGGAGCACCGCTACGTGGACGCCTTGGCGATGGAGCTGGTGCGCGAGCCCGAGCGCTTCCAGGTGATCGTCACGAACAACCTGTTCGGCGACATCCTCTCGGACCTGGGCGCCGGGCTCGTGGGCGGGCTGGGCCTCGCCGCCAGCGCCAATCTCCACCCCGGGCGGGCGGGCCTGTTCGAGCCGGTGCACGGCTCCGCTCCGCCGCTCGCGGGCAAAGGGATCGCGAACCCGATGGCCGCGGTGCTCACGGGCGCACTGATGTTCGAGCAGCTGGGGCATCCCGAGGCGGCACGCGACCTCGAGGACGCGGTGAAGCACACGCTCGCCGCGGGCGTGCGGACTCCGGATATCGGAGGGAAGGCGCGGACGGGCGACGTTGCGAAAGCCGTGGCCGAGCGAATTTGAGCGCGCCTCCCCCGCGGGATCTGGCCCGCGTCCTCACCCTCCGCGATCTCGTGCTGATCGTGGTCGGCACGACGATCGGCTCGGGCATCTTTACCGTGCCCGGATCCGTGCTGCGGCAATCGGGCGGTGACCTGGGCGTCGCGCTCGTCGTATGGGTCGTGGGCAGCGTGCTCGCGTTGCTGGGCGCGCTCACGTTCGGAGAGCTCGGGGCAATGCTGCCACATGCGGGGGGCAGTTACGTCTATGTGCGCGAGGCGTTCGGCCCCCTCCCCGCCTTTCTGCTCGGCTGGACCCTGTTCCTCGCGATCAACACCGGGTCGACGGCAACGCTGGCCGTCGCGTTCGCGAACTATGTGGGCGAGCTGGTGCCGCTGACGCCGCTGGCGCACAAGGTCGCCGGCGTCGCGATGATCGCGGCGGTCACGGCCGTGAACGTGCGCGGCGTGCGGCACGCGGCCTCGGTGCAGAACTGGAGCACGGCCCTCAAGGTGGGGGCGATCCTCGCGCTCGCGCTCGCAGGCTTCGCGCTGGGCGACGGGTTCCATCGCCCGGATACGAGGGTTTTTACCACGCGCCTGTCGCTCACGACGCTGTCCGCGGCGGGCGTCGCCTTGCTCGGAGTGCTGTGGGCCTACGAAGGATGGCAGAACGTGACCAACTCGGCGGGCGAGGCGGCCGATCCACAACGCACCTTCGCGCGTGGCATTGGCCTGGGCACCGCGGCGCTCGTCGTGATCTACCTGACGGCCAACGCCGGCTACGTGGCGGCCGTGGGCGCGTCCGGTGTGGCAGCCACCGACCGTATCGCGGCCGACGTGGTGCACACGCTGTTCGGCCCCGCCGCCGCGAAGCTCGTCACGCTCGTCATCCTCATATCGATCTTCAGCGCCGCCAACGGGCTCGCCCTCACGGGCCCGCGCATGTACTTCGCCATGGCGCGGGACGGCGTGTTCTTCCGGGCGCTCGCGGAGGTGCACCCGCGGTTCGGCACGCCGGCCTTGGCGGTCGCGGTCAGCGCGGGATGGGCCGCGCTGCTCGCCCTGTCCGGGACGTTCGAGCAGCTGTTCACCTACGTGGTGTTCGCAAGCTGGATGTTCGCGGCGCTCGCGGCGGCGAGCGTATTCGTGCTGCGCGGGCGCCGTCCCGACGCAGCGCGGCCGTTTCGCGTGCCCGGCTACCCGATCACGCCGGCGCTGTTCATCGCCGCGGCGGTAGCGATCGTCCTGAACACCGTCGTGGCCCGGCCGGTGCAGGCGTTGATCGGTCTCGGGATCGTGGCGACGGGGGCGCCGGCGTACTTTGCGTGGAAGTGGTGGCGGAAGACGGCGCGTAGCGATATTCCCGGCATGACCGCTCGCTCGATCGCGCTCGCTGCCGCGCTTGCCTGCTTCGCCGCCGTCGCCTCCGCCCAAGAGCTCCGCCCCACCACCATGGCCCATCGCTCCACGGTGTACGCGCCGCACGGCATGATCGCCACCAGCCAGCCGCTCGCCACCGCCGCCGGCCTGGCGGTGCTGGAGCACGGCGGCAACGCCATCGACGCTGCCGTGACGGCGGCCGCCGTGCTGAACGTCACCGAGCCGATGATGACGGGGATCGGCGGCGACGTGTTCGCGATCGTGTGGTCCCCGAAAGACCACAAGCTCTACGGACTGAATTCGAGCGGCCGCGCCGGCCGCCTGATGACCCGGGACGCCGTGCTGGCGCGGGGACATCGCACCATGCCGACCGAGAGCGTCGAGGACGTGACGGTGCCCGGGGCCCTCGCCGGCTGGGACGCGTTGCTGCACCGCTTCGGAACGATCACACTGGCGCAGGCGCTTGCCCCCGCCATCGGCTATGCGGAGAACGGCTACCCGGTCACGCCGGTCATCGCGCGCGACTGGGCAGCCGAAGCGGCACGGCTTGCGCGCGACGATGGCGCGCGGGCGACCTTCCTGGTGGACGGCACGCGCGCCCCGCACGAGGGGGAGTGGTTCACGAATCCCGATCTCGCCCGGAGCCTGCGGTTGATCGCTGCGCAGGGACCCGCCGCGCTGTACGGCGGCGAGCTGGGCCAGCGGATCGTCACCCGCGTGGCGCAGCTCGGCGGCTACCTCACGCTCGACGATCTGCGCGAGCATCGGCCCGAATGGGTCGAGCCGATTTCCGTATCCTTCAAGGGATATAGCGTGTGGGAGCTGCCGCCCAACAATCAGGGCGTGGCGGCGCTCGAGATGTTGCGCCTGGTCGAGCCGTACGACCTGCGTGCCATGGGGCACAATTCCGCTCCATACCTGCACCTCTTGATCGAGGCGAAGAAGCTCGCGTTCGCCGACGCGGCGCGCTACGTCGGCGAGCCGACCGCGATGCGGACGCCGGCGACCGCGCTGCTCGACGACCGCTTTGTCGCGGCGCGCCGCGCCTTGATCGACCCGCACCACGCCGCCGATCGTCCCGAGCCGGGAGCGGCGCTCACGGCGAGCGAGACCATCTATCTCACCGTCGCCGACAGCGCCGGCAACATGGTGTCGTTCATCAACTCGTTGTTCGATGCGTTCGGGTCGGGTGTCGTCGTGCCGGGGACCGGGTTTGCGCTGCAGGACCGCGGCGCGGGCTTCACGCTCGAGCAGGGTCTCCCGAACACCGTAGCGCCGGGGAAGCGCCCGTTCCACACGCTCATCCCAGCGTTCGTGACGAAGCGCGACGCACAGGGTGTCGAGCAGCCCTGGATGAGCTTCGGAGTGATGGGCGGCTCGATGCAGCCCCAGGGTCACCTGCAGCTGCTGCTCAATCTGCTGGTCTTCGGGATGGACCTGCAGGATGCCGTCGACGCTCCACGGTTCCGCCACCTGGACGGGCGGCGCGTCGCCCTGGAGGCGCCGGTTGGCGAGCCCGTGCGGAGCGCACTGACGGCGCTGGGACACGTGATCGTGGACGGGCGCGCCGTGGCGTTCGGCGGCGCGCAGGCGATCATGCGGCTGCCGCGCGGCTACGCAGCGGGATCGGATCCGCGCAAAGACGGCATGGCGGCGGGGTACTGACGTCAGTATCGACTGCCCGTGATGCTCCGCTCCTTCCACAAGACCATCGTGCTCGCCGCGCCCGCCGTTCTCTTCCCCTCGCCCGCTATCGCGCAGTCCCCCCGCCAGGCCAACCCCGAGCGCCCCACATTCGCCACGCACGCCTACGCAGTGGCTCCCGGCTACGTCGAGCTCGAGCAGGGACTCGCCGCCCGCGGCGTGGGCTCGCTGCGTGAAGAGACGAGCTGGGACGTGAACCTGAAGCTCGGGGTGTCACGGCACGTGCAGGCGGCGCTGTTCGGGCCGCTGTATACACGCGGTGCCGGCGGCGGCGGCGTGGGGGATCTCGGCCTGGCCCTCAAGCTGCGAACCGACGTGTCGTCGCGTGCGGCGCTCGCCATCGTCTCGAGCGTGACGGCACCGACGGGCAGCGCGACCCGCGACCTGGGTGCGGGCCGGGCACTCGGGGCATTGGTCGGCGTGGTGAGCGCCGACGCGCCAGGCGGGCTGCACTTCGACGTGAACGCGGGACCGCAGGCGATCGGGGCCGGTGCGCCGCAGTGGTTCCTGTCGCTCAGCGGGGCCAAGGGGCTCGGGTCGGCGGGAATAACGCTGGAAGTGTTCCAGCTCAGCGCCGGCGGCGCAGGCCCGCGCCTCGCCGGGCTGCTCGGGGCGGTGACCGTGCGGCTCGCCGAGTGGGTGGTCGCCGACGCCGGCGGCGTGGCACGCACCGCGAGCGGCACGCCGGATCAGCTCTTTGTGGGGATCACCACGAACTTGGGCCGCGCGTTCTAGCCTGAGAAATCGGGCTGTCCCGGCCCACCGCCTACCGCCCTCCCCCGATCGGGCCGATATTCTCCTCGTCTCACGCGGAGCATTCCCCCATGAAGAGCCAGGGGTTGCTTCGGCGGCGTCGGCGTACGCTCAAGGACCTGTCGGCCCTCCCGGTGGAGATCGTTTGGTACGCGCCCTGAGAGGGCACGCTCGGCCGGGGGTGCGCCCTTACAGGGCGCACGTTGCGCCGAGCCCGGGCTCTCAGCCCGGGGGACACGACACCGACACGCGTGTGAGGTCTCTTCTCCGCGCGCCCTGAGACGGGGTGCTCGGCCGGGGGTGCGCCCTTACAGGGCGCATATCGCGCCGAGCCCGGGCTCTCAGCCCCGGGGAATCGTTCATGGCGGAGGAGCAGATGACGAAAAGAACAAGGATTCTCACAATGCTGCTTGCTACATCGCTGTGCAGCTCCTTCAGCGTCCGCGGGCAAGGCGCGCCGCCATTGCGGCGCGTCGACCTCCGCCTCGACAGCCTCGCCGATAGCGGCGCCTACCTCGTGTATTCATATCGCATCGTTAACGCTCGGGAAAGTCGAGGTGGTACGGCGGTCCTGTCGTTGGACGTCTCCGCGCCTCGAGGCACCGGCTTCCCGACCTTGCCTGCGACCGGCAGGTTCGATCACGGGGCGGGCTATCCTGGCGTCGTGTTGACGCGGTTCCGCGACCATGTACCGGTGGGTCCGATCTCGCCCACCAACTGGAAGGCGTTTCTCAGAAAGGACGCGACGCTTGATTGGTACGGCGCGCACGGAGGGTTTGAGGGTGATTTCGATAGCATCGCGCCAGGAGACAGCCTGAAAGGGTTCGCCTTGCGAAGCCCGTATCTGCCGGGTGTCCGCGCCCTTTGGGCAGCTCCGACGTTCCGCTCGTGTTGCGCCCGGGTCAGGCCGGGCAGCGACGCGAGCGAGCCTGAGAACCCCAATCCGAGCGAGTTCAAGATCCTCGGCTGGAGCGTGGGACCAACGTACGCGCCCGGGACGGTGACATTGGATGTTATGGCAGCGCTGCTCACTCGTGTCTGCGGCGAGCTGGCCTGGGTCGAGGGGGCGCAGGTTTGTCACAGCTTACGCGCCAAGCTCAACCAAGCAGTCCAGGTGCGCGGCGACCGGGACGGCTCCTCACGTGCGCTTCTTGCGTTGCTCGAGGAGCTCGAGGCGCAACATGGTCCCGGGAAGCCGGTGAACGACAATGCCTACTGGCTCTTGAAGGCGAACGGAGAGTATCTGCTCGCGCACATGTAGCGGAAGGCCCGGTTCGCGGTAGTCGCGCCCTGGGAGGGCGCGCTCGGCCGGGGGTGCGCCCTTACAGGGCGCATATCGCGCCGAGCCCGGGCTCTCAGCCCGGGGACTCCTCCAACGCAAGCTCCGGGTGTCGTTGCGATTGTGTCCGCACGTATCGAATTGCGCCCTGCAAGTGTCGCACACTCAACGACCGCAGGTCGTAGCCGTTCGCCCACCGCAACGGGGCGCGGGGCATCACTCCGTCACGGTTCGCTATCCGCGCGCTCGCACCCTTCAGCCCTTGAACGAGCCGTGGAATGTCGACCTGGGACGGGAGCTCCAGAACCAAGTGCACGTGGTTGCGCACGATGCCGAGCGCGATCAGTCGCGTGCCGTGGCGCCGGGCGATCTCGGGAAGCACGCGACGTAGGAACGCACCCGCTCCGGCGTGGATCAGGGGTAGCCGGCGTAGCGTGGTCCAGGTCAGGAGGGCGTAGAGACGAACGGGCATCGATCGAGCCTATGATCGATGGT
>WNGK01004997.1_pt1 | contig 34863 bp, 34 predicted proteins | sample 5400601 | NCBI WGS metagenome assembly WNGK01 (sample SAMN13153376, study PRJNA577476) | soil metagenome | isolation source: 60 cm soil or saprolite under Garry oak tree replicate 1 | place: USA:California | collected 2016-06-15 | reverse complement strand
GCGGCTGGCTAAGTTGGAGAGCAGAGTGGCGAGGCTCTGTACCGGTAATCCGTCGGCCGTCTGGCGCGTGAGCTTCTTGATTTGTGCGGATTCCGAGCTGCCAGCCGGCAAAACCGGATCGCGTTGTCGACGCTGTTGCAAGTCAGTACGCGACACGCCGCCGATCTCGCACTAACCGCAGATCAACTCTTTGATCCCTGCGCCAACATCCGTGCGGGGGCCCAAATCTTGAAGGCACAATATCGGCGCGCTGCAGCAGTTCTTGGGGAAGGACAGGAGGCACTCCAACAAGCCCTTTCCGAGTACAACTCAGGCTCGTCAGTTCTGGGCTTCGCGAACGGCTACGTGAGCAAGGTCGTGACTGAAGAATTCCGTGTGGTCGACTTCGAGCCACCACTCGACAACGAGGGGACGAAAAGACTTCCAAGAATGCGTCCCAGGAGACTGGCTGCCTCTGCTCGTCGGCCCGTTGTCAATAGCGGGGCGCATGCCGACAGGAACGCTGAACGCGCCCATAGACGCTCGCGTTTCATCGAGCCCCAACCACGTGGAGACGGACGCAACTAGAAAGGAGAATCAGCCGTGAATCGAGGTTTGAAAATCATCTCGGGTACCGCTGAGATGGAGGATAATGGTTTGCACCGCCCGCAATCCCCCGAACCCGAGAGGCAGAAGAAGGCGTCGCGTCACTAGGCCAACGTATGATGCGCGTCCGGGAAGCTGCGGAGTATTTGGGATCGAGTCCGTGGAAGGTGCGCCAATTAATTGCGCACCGCAGGATTCCTTTCGTTCAGGATGGGGATGGACCCTTCCTGCTCGACATCCGCGACTTGGATGGCTTTATCGAGCGAAGCAAGCGAATAGTCTGAATCCCGAGGGTCTAAGCATGACACGCGAAGAAAAACTGCCGCCAGGCGTGTACCGCCGAAATGACTCGAAGGTCTTGTGGATTCATTACGGCTATCGCGGGCGGGACTACCGCGAGTCGGCTGAGACCACCTCGCCCAAAAAGGCGACTGCCCTTCGCGAACTTCGCAAAGCCGAACTCAGAATGGGCAGGTTCGTCGAGCCGGCCGATCGGCGCGTGATGCTCGCAGAACTCTACGCAGATGTGCTCCAGGATTACCGCATAAACCACTATGCCTCGATCGACGACCTCGAGGATCGATGGGTCAAACATCTGCAGCCGTTCTTCGGCCACATGGCGGCGGCGGAGGTGACGACGGATCTTTGCAAACGCTACATCGTCTCGCGGCAGCAGGCGGGTGTAGCCGATTCGACCATCAATCGAACCCTGGCAGCGCTGAAGCGAATGTTCCACCTGGCCACCGAGTGCACACCGCCGAAGGTGCAATTTGTGCCATATATTCCCATGCTCAAAGAGAACAACATACGAACTGGTTTTCTAGAAACCGAGGCTCGGATACGACTAGAGCACGCATGCGGCAGGGTCGGGTTGTGGATGGCGGCGGTGTTTGAAGTCGGTTGCACCTACGGCTGGCGCTATGGGTCTCTCCTCAAGATGCGGGTGAAGCAAGTCGATGCGAATGCCAACGTCATCCGACTGGAACCTGGTACTACCAAAAACAAAAAGGGCCTAGAGGTGACGATGCCCCGCCGGGTGCGGGAACTGCTGCTTCAGTGCATCCAAGGCAAGAAGCCCAACGATTATTTATTCACGCGGGAGAATGGCAAGCAGGTAAAGGATTTCCGCGGCAGCTGGGAGAAGGTGTGCAACGAAGCCAGCTTGTCGGGCCTCCATTTCCACGATCTACGCCGAACTGCCGCCCGCAACATGCGTCGCGGGCACGTCTCAGAGAAGGTCGCCATGGAGGTAGGCGGGTGGAAAACGACTTCTGTGTTTCATCGCTACGCGATCGTAGACAACCAAGATGTCGCCGATGCCATGAATATGCTCGAAAAGAGTCAGGACGAACAGAGGCAACGATTGGAGCGAGCGGCCGTCGCTCGAACCGCGAGCGGACCAGCGGCAATGAAAGATTTCTCACCAGCAATTCCCTCTCAACCAGAAACGCCGGTGAGTTCCCCGGAGAGCGCGGTTCGAACATCACGTTTACATCACGTTGAGGTCTCTCGAGAAATTTTCCGGCGTCTGCACCGCGGAACTAGGAGAGCAGTTAACGCCGTGAATTACAGCGAGTTAAGTGCTGGTGCCGGGAGGGGGAGTCGAACCCCCAAGGGCCGAAGCCCGGCGGATTTTGAGTCCGCTGCGTCTGCCAGTTCCGCCATCCCGGCTTAGTGGGCAATTGACAGGTTAGCATACGAAAAACGCTCGTCCCAAACGCCGGTTTCATGGTTCGCATCTAACATTTCGCGTCTGAGATGGGCGCCTGAGGTGCATCCGTGATCGAGTTTGTTTGCGATTCATGTCACAAGCGGAAGAAAACAGGGCAGTCCTGGATCTTGGGACTTGCCGCCGAAAGTGTGGGAGTACAGTCTGCCAGCCGCGAAATCAATATCCTTTCGACTTGGTCGGAAGCGCAGGCGGTGCATCCGTTGGCAGTGCATTTCTGCTCTGAGCGATGCAAGGACAGATATGTAAACCGGTTGTTTAGTTCGGAAACAGCCGCTTAAGACCCGAGCTATCAACTGATACCCGCCACGGGAGAGACGTGTCAAAATCGAACCTTTCCGCGTTTGACCCTCAGCAGCGAACCTCTTAAACTTTCAATCAGAGAGATACCGGCCAGTGGTTCCTAGAGGAGGCCTCCCTGATTTCCGTTTTCTTGAGCCCACATTTTCTGCTTTTCCGGCTCCGATTCGGGTTTGCTGCACTCGTTCTCGGCTCCAGTTCCCTGTTCGCTCAGAATGCGGTTACCCTCGACAATAGCGAGAGTGTTTTTGCGGTCCTGACCGCAATCAATAATTGCGGCTACGATGCTGAATTGGCAGCTTCCGATCCGCAGCGACTCGCAATTCGCCGCGAGGTTGGCAGCAAGATTGAAGCTTCGGTAGAGGCCAAGTCTGCCGCCGAGTCGCTTTGCGCGTTCTATCGTGATCACCAGCAGCTGGACGACTCGCGAACCCTCTCGCAATACATTTCGCTAGCACTCTACTTAGGGCCTCCACCCGCGCTGGCTCCAACCGTGAAGGAAGCGGATTTGCCTCCCGATGCAAGCGGCGTGCTCGGGTTTGTGCCTCTGCTCTCGAAGTTCTACGCCAAAGCCGGAATTCATGAAATTTGGGAGCAACATGCGGCAGCCTATGCCGAGTTGGCAAATCGTTATCGACCCGCGTTCTCGCAGATGATTTTCAATACCGAGCTTTATCTAAGGCTGCCGTCTGGTTCCTATCAGGGACGCACTTTCACAATTTTTGTGGATCCGATGGGTGCTCCGTCAGCTACCAACGCCCGCAATTATGCGACGGACTATTTTGTTGTCATCACGCCGGGAGCAAACTTCAACCTAAAGATGGATCCCATCCGGCATGCATACCTCCACTACCTGCTTGATCCAATGATTGGTAAATTCGCCGGCAACATGGGCGTGCTCGAGCCGGTGATGGATGCGGTGAAGCTGTCTCCGATGGATGAGAGTTTCAAAGAAGATCCGTCGTTGCTGGTGACTGAATGCGCTATTCGTGCAGTCGAGGCGCGCACTCTGGCGGGAGGAAAGGCTGCGCAGGCCGACCAGGATCGCGCGGTCGAGGATTCGATGAATCAAGGGTACGTGCTCACCCGCTATTTCTATGAACGGCTGCTGCAGTTTGAAAAGGACAGCATTGGTTTCAAGAATGCGCTTCCGGCAATCATCGCTGGAATCGATGTTCGCAAGGAGCAACGACGAACGTCGCAGATTCAATTTGCCGAGAAGTCCGATCCCGAACTGCTGCATCTTTCCCGTCGCAAAGAAACCAAGCTGCTAGCGACGGCAGAAGAGCGATTGTCCGCGGGCGATACGTCGACTGCGGAGAAACTAGCCAAGCAGGCACTGGCCGAAAAGACCGAAGACCCTGGGCACGCGTTGTTTGTGCTGGCGGAGATTTCGCTTAACCGGAATATCGATGGCGCGCGTGATTACTTCGAACAAGCCCTCAAAGCCACATCAGAACCTAAAATCGTAGCCTGGTCGCATATTTATCTCGGCAGAATTTTTGATTTGCAAGACGACGAAGAGGGCGGTCCTCTGCGAAATTCGGCGCTTGCCCACTATAAAGCAGCAGCCGAAGCCAGCGAATCCCTGCCTGAAGCGAAGGCCGCGGCGGAGCAAGGATTGCAGAAGCCCTATGAACCGCCCAATCATGCCCAACAAGATCAACCTGGGAATGATCAAGAGAAAAGATAATTGGTGGCGAATTAAATTTCGGGGAGAAGGCTTACAAGAATGAGACTACAACCGGCGTTGGTGGTTCTAGCGATGATCGGGTTGACCGGCCTGACTGCCGCTCGGAATGCGGGACAACCTCAATCTGACCATCCGCAGACTACGACGCCTCCAACGTCAGGCCGGGCGCCCATTCAGACCAAGACGCCGGCTGAGTATCAGGCATACCAGGCTGCAATCGCGAACACCAAGGATGCGAGTGCTATGGAAAAAGCGGCTGACGATTTTGCCACAAAGTTTCCTGACAGCGAAGTTCGTGCGCTGTTGTACCGTGCCGCGATGGCAAGCCACCAATCAGCTGGAAACGGAAAGAAAATGATGGACATGGGCCTCAAGGTGCTAAGTATCGACAAAGACGATCCTGAGGCTCTGATCGGCGTTGCCCAAGTGCTGGAAGAACAAACATCGCCCACTGACCTCGACCGGGAACAGCGAGAGAACCAGGCGCTCGATTCCGCCACGCACGCATTGAAGACGATCGACATCGACTTAGCTGTGCCTGCGGGCACTCCGCCAGAGAAAGTTGCAGGCTACAAAAAATATCTACGCTCCACGGCCCTGGCGATCATGGGAACCATTTATTACAAGCAGGGGAAGTATTCTGAAGCCGAAGGCAAGTTGCGCGATGCCGTGGATGCGGACTCCAGTAACCCCGATCCAGTGATCATTTTGCGATTGGCTCTTTCGCTCGATCAGCAAAAGAAATACTCTGAGGCCTTGCAGCAGGCAAGCCGGGCCGTGGATCTAACCCAAGACAGCAGCGATGTGGGCAAGATGGCGCGAGACGAACGCGACCGGCTGGTGATTCAGACGAAAGCGAATGCTCCTGCTGCACCGCAAAATCCTGCTCCACCGCAAAACCCAGCTCCGCCACAAAACCCAGTTCCACCCAGCCGTTGAGCCTGATGGTCCCCACATTGACATCCCACCTTCGAGACGCAGCAAGCCTGGAGAAAGCCATGGGGCAGGTGTTTGCGGCTCCGCAATTGCTCAACCAGGCGCTCACCCACAGTTCACAGGCACGAGAGGCAGAGGCGCTGCGTCCCGGCATTGCCGAGCGCGTCCCCGATAACGAGCAACTTGAGTTCCTGGGGGATGCGGTCTTGGGTTTGGTCACGGCAGAAGAATTGTTTCGTCGCTTTCCCGAATTCAGTGAAGGGCAGCTTTCGAAATTGCGCGCTCATCTGGTTAGCAAGAATCACCTGATTCATGCAGCCGAACGCCTCGAGCTCGGAAGGTATTTGCGCCTGGGCCGGGGAGAAGAAAAGAGCGGCGGGCGCAACAAAGCTGCAATCCTGGTGGACGCGCTGGAGGCGATTCTCGGCGCCGTGTACCTCGACGCCGGACTTGAGGCAGCGCGCTCGTTCGTCCTCGGTCATATTCTTACGCCCGCGCTTGAAGAGTTCGTCTCCACCGGCATGGCTGCGAAAATTACGGATTACAAATCGGCGTTGCAGGAGAAATTACAGGCTGCAAGCCGCCCGCAGCCTGCGTATGTGTTGGTCGCGGAGTCGGGACCGGAGCATCAAAAAACCTTCACCATTGAGGCGCGGTTGACTGAGCTGGGCAGCGAACGAAACGAGTTCGTTGCGCGCGCTCAAGGCTCGACCAAAAAAAACGCTGAGCAGGACGCTGCAAGACAAGTACTGGAATATCTAACGGCGCAATCTTTGGCAGACAACGGAGGCTCGCGGTGAGTCTTCAGAGTGTCAACCCTCACCGCTCCTCCGGCTGGCCCGAGTCACTGCAGTCCTTGGCTGGGACAATCATCATTGCGGTCTTCGTTGTAACGTTCATTGTGCAGGCCTTTCAGATTCCTTCGGAGTCGATGGAGGACACTCTTTTGATCGGAGATTATCTGCTGGTGGACAAACTTCACTTCGGCAATGACCGGATTCTGGGGTGTGCGTTGCCGTATCGCAAGGTCAAGCACGGTGACATCGTGGTGTTCCGATACCCGGTGCACCCCAGCGAACATTTCGTCAAGCGGGTGGTTGGGGTTCCCGGCGATCACATCAGGCTGATTAACCGTCAGGTTTACGTAAACGGCATCCCCGCTGTGGAGCCCTATGCGCACCACTTCCGGCCCCACGATGTTTTCCGCGATGAGTTCCCGCGCATCGATCTTCCGGTGGCTGGTCTCAATGGGGCCTGGTGGCTGGAGATGAAAAAGATGGTGGACGATGGCCAGCTCATTGTGCCAGAGGGCAACTACTTCGTAATGGGTGATAACCGGGACGATAGCCTCGACAGCCGTTATTGGGGCTTTGTACCGCAAGAGAATATTGTCGGCCAGCCACTCGTGATCTACTGGTCCATGCGCAGCCCGGAGACGATGGCCTCGGCTTCCCCGGGTGATAAACTTTCCCGCTTCCTCTATGCCATGAGTCATCTGGTACAGATCACGCGCTGGGACCGCACGCTGCGGCTCGTACAATAGATCGCAAAACTTTCTTGGAAAAGGACAAACGTGCCAAAGAAAGACAAAGACAAGAAGGAAGAAAAGCCACGAGAGACTACAGTCGAGTTCCTGGCCTCGTTGGCCGGAGTCTTGGTGACCGGACTCTTTATTATCACCTTTGTGGTACAGGCGTTTGAGATTCCATCCGCCTCAATGGAAAACACACTTCTGATCGGCGATCACGTTTTCGTCAATCGGGTGCAGTTTTCGCCGGCCAGCCACTGGATTCAGCCAATTGTCGCTTACAGCCAGATAAATCGCGGCGACATCGTTGTGTTCCTCTCGGCCGACCCACGGACACCTGAACTCTACATCGTCAAGCGGATCATGGGCATTCCGGGCGACCGGATACACCTACGAGATGGCGTGGTTTATCGCAATGGTGAGAAGTTAACGGAACCTTACGTGGTGCATAGCGAATCCGATCCCTACAACGCGTACAATCCCTATCGAGACAACTTCCCTGCCGTTCCTCCGCCGGAGTACAGCAACGTAACCTCGGAATGGAAGCTGACCATGCCGCAGCACATCGAGAATGGCGACATAGTGGTGCCGCCGGACAGCTATTTCGGTATGGGCGACAACCGTGACGTAAGCCTCGACAGTCGCTACTGGGGGTTTATCCCCAAGGAACACGTGATCGGTCGCCCTATGTTCATCTATTGGTCGTTCGAGACGCCCGAGAACCAGTACCAACAAAGGGAGATGGGGCAGCGGCTGGGTTTTCTGGCGCACGTCGTCATCCATTTCTTTGATGAGACCCGTTGGAAACGCACTTTCAAGGTGGTCCGTTGAGAAAGCTGTTTTCCAAGCGTAATTTTGTCGTGGTAGGCCTCGTGCTGCTAGCGCTGTTTACGGTCCGGCCGCAGGCGTCGCGCTTGCGCTGGAGAATCTCGCAATCCATCAGCTCGGAGCTAGGTCGGAGAGTTGAGATCGGTGCGGTACACCTTCGCGTTTTGCCCCGCCCTGGTTTTGAACTTGAAGATCTCGTGATTCATGACGCTGACGCGTTCGGCGCCGAGCCATTTCTACGCTCGCCTGATGTAACAGCGTCGCTGCGAATCGCTCCGCTTTTTCGCGGACGAAAAAACGCATTTCGCCTTCACTGACGCTCAGGTTGCTCTCTGGCAGGAATCAGAGAACGCATGGGGCGTCCGCCTGACTGCGAAACCAATTCGTACCGACGCAAATTTGACCGACACGGGATTATTCAGCGTCAGTGGTCTTTGGCAACGTTCACCTGTGCTGAACGAGACGCCGCTCCAGTTCTCGTTCGAGTGGAGGCAAGCCCAAGTTGGCCAGGTCTCAAAATTGGTGTTTGGCAGCGACAAGGGTTGGCGAGGCGGCGTTCTCATTTCCGGAGCAGTGGTGGGCACTCCTGCAAAGCTCAAAGTAAGCGCCCGCAGCGCCATCGACAACTTTGGAAGATATGACGTATTCAGCGGCCGTGACTTGCGCCTGATTGCCAATTGCACCGCCGAGTACGGGTCGATCGCAAGAGCTTTTTCTGACGTTAAGTGCGCAAGTCCCGTCGGTCACGGCAATGTGGAAGTGACTGGCAGCGCGTCTGGGCCGCCCTCCGCGCCGTCCTATACCGTGTCGCTCGGTGCCACGGAAGTGCCTGTACAAGCAGTGGTTGCGTTTCTGCGAAACGCCACAGGAGTGGTTCCAGACGATCTTGCGGCAAACGGCAGCTTGAATGGAAAGCTCCTCGCCCATCACGGTGGTGCTAACCAGCAAGTTGAATTGCAAGGACAAGGCCAGATTCAGAAACTGGAGCTAGCGTCGGGTAGCGCCCCTCGAATAGTTGTAGGCACCGTCCCGGTTTCCGTCACTTCCGACCTCAGTCTTACGAAACTTCGGAACAAGGGAGCGTTGCCACCGGTTGCACACATTGATCTCGGCCCCGCCGCGGTGACTCTGGGTAGGCCCTCCCCTGTCCAGGTTCGAGCTTCATTTTCCGCTTTGGGTTATCAGGCGTCGGTTCGCGGGGACGCGGCGATCAAGCGGTTACTCCAATCTGCGCATTCATTTGGTATTCCCACCCCCACGGTGGTGGCGGATGGAAATTCAACAGTTGATCTCACGATTGCTGGCGATTGGGGCGGTGGTCAACATCCCATCGTCACAGGGACGGCCAAACTACGTTCTGTGCGGGCCCGCGTTTGCCGATCTCGTGATAAGTGAGCAATCGGTCCGTGTAAGAAACCTGATTGCTTCTGCCGCAAATGCTGTCTGGCGCGGCACACTCGAGATTCCGCGTCCATGCACCGCTCCCGATTCATGCAACTTCCAATTCAATCTCCGTGCCACGGAGGTGAGTGCGGCAGCCTTGAACCAGCTGCTGAATCCGCAGGCCGGAAACTGGTACCGCTTTCTTCCGGGGACATCCGAAAAGCCTTACCTGCTCATGGCCACGGCGTCGGGAAGAATTGCAGTCGACAGACTTGTCCTCGGCAGCGCAACTTGCACTCGTTTTTCCAGTGAGGTTGGGTTACGGCAGGGTAAGGTGACGCTGTCCAATATCGAGGCCGGCCTCCTCGGGGGGAAAACAAATGCCGATTTGGCAGGTGATTTTTTATCCACCCCGCCCACATACACGGGCAGGGGCAATCTTGAAGGCGCTTCGTTCTCGCAGATTACAGAACTTATGCACAATGGCTGGATCGATGGTACAGGGTCGGCGCGCTTTCAGTTCAAGGCTGCTGGCTCAGCGATTAGAGACTTACTGGACACTGCCGATCTCACCGCAGACTTCACCGTAAAAAACGGGGCGTTCCCGAATATTGTGCTCACCGGCACTTCCGCCTTGCTGCGCCCCACCGCGTTCTCCGGGACGATCGCCCTGCATGACGGCAACTTTTCCTTTCAAGACACGAAACTTGAAACCGAAAACAGCGTTTATAAGATCAGCGGGACGGCATCGTTGGACGGAGCGCTCAATTTGAAAATGGTCAGCGAAACTTCGGCCGGCTTCAATCTTTCCGGCAGTGTCGCCAGAACGCGCGTTTCGCAGATTGTGACTTCCGCAACGCAGGCCTCCCTGAAACCGTGAAGCCCCGCCTTTTTCTCTTAATCTCATTGTCGCTGCTCGCCGGCAATTCTCTGGCGAAAACCCGTTCAGCCGACGCCGCAAGCATGGAACAGAAGTTGCGGCGCATCGAAAGCAATGGGCAAACCGCACACCCTGATCAAACACCGACCGTCATTACCGAACAGGAAGCAAACGCTTATCTGGCTTCGGACGATGTGGTCCTCCCGAACGGAGTCAGGTCTGTGAAACTGGAGGGCCAACCCGGGATCATCACCGGGACCGCGCAAGTCGATTTCGACCGTATTCGCGAAGGCAGCCACTCGTCTAATCCCTTGCTTGGTATTTTCAGCGGTATCCACGACGTCGTTGTCATAGCGCATGCCTACGGCGCTGGCAGGCAGGGATATGTGCATGTAGATTCGGTGTCACTGGACGGCGTTGAAGTGCCGCGTTTTGTACTGCAACTCTTCGTCGAAAAGTACCTTCAACCAAAATATCCTGAGTTGGGGTTGGACTCGCGCTTCTCTCTTCCTGACCGCGTGGACACGGCAACTGTGGGGAACCATAAGGTCACAGTCACGCAAAAGTAAGTTGTACCTTTTCAGGTAAATTCCCAACCTCCTCGTGGTTTTGAGCGCTGTCGCTTGTGCTATGTTTGACAGCTTGCAGCGAGGACGAACATGCCGCGATTCGAATACCGCAAGATCGGACCGACTCCAGAGGCCGAAGATGTTTTCCTTAGATGGATCGAGCACCTGGATTCTGAATTCAGCAATCGCGATCCGGAGCACCGTAGCGATGTGGTGCGCGACGCGCTCCATGAACTCTACCTGGGCAAGGCGTATGCTTCGCCGGAAGGGGGCGCCGCTCAACAGGCTCTGGTCCATTCCTTCGATCCTCGTAACGCCAGCCTGGAGCCCGAGTATTACGGCGATGTGGATGGTGCGAAATATGCAGAGCGCAAACCGCTGATCTGGTTTTGGATGATGTACGACCGCTCGCCCGTGGGGCTGAATCACTGGCTCGGGTTCAGAGTGCGCGCTATGCTCGCCCGTCATGTATTCAAGCATTGCGGCAAGAACGTGAAGATTTTCCACGGCGTGGAAATCTCCTTCGGCTACAACCTCACGGTGGAAGACAATTGCACAATTCACAAATACGTTCTGCTGGACGACCGCGGCGAGCTCATTATTCATGAGGGCAGCTCAATTTCTGATTATGCCAACGTGTATACCCACGCCCACGATTTGAACGATGGCATGATTATTTCAAATCACACGACCGAGCTCGGGCCAAAGGCACGCGTAACTTACCATGCCACGGTGTTGAGCGGGGTCCGGGTTGCGGAGCACGGACTGGTTGGCGCGATAGGAGTGGCTTCGAAGGATGTTCCGCCATTCCATGTGGTCGGAGGAGTGCCAGCTAAGACTATTAAGGTCAAGTCCATTGCTCCGGAGGCGCGGGCCGGCTCCACCGAGTGATCACTGCATGACGTCAACAAACCGCATTCTAACGGTCTGCGGATGAAGAGATCATCGCCTGAAGAGATAGCTGATTTTAACGAACAGCTGCCGTCCGTCATTGATATAGAGATTCCGTGGGCGCAGCAGTCCGCGGTTAGGATCGCATTGTGTCGATCCCGGCAGATGATTGCAGAGGCTGGGGTCAACATTCTCCAGGTTCGAGTTGTAGCCAACGTACACCGCGGTCCCGGGGTGGAGCAGGTACGTGAACAGAACATCAAAGTTCATGTTCTTCGTGGTCTGCAACGAAGAATAATTAGGGCTGGTCAGCAAACCATTGTATTGAGCTATAAACCGTAGCGAGAACTCGCGCGTGAACTGGTAATTCCACTTCGAACGGAGAATATTGCCGTTGACTGCCGCGTGGTGAGTGAGACCGTTCACCACTCGCTCGAGGATGTACGTATTGTCAATCTGAAGGCGATCGGTAGGCTTGAGTCCGATCGTCTGGAAAATTGCAGTTTCATCTCCCGTATAAGGCAACTGCCCGGCAGGCAGCACAACCGTTACGGTCCCGTGCGAAAAATTCGCGTGTCCCAACTGAGCATGCGCCACGGGCTGCCCCGAAACACAAGGCCGCTGCCATGCTGCGCGAACTCCCGGTTACTGCTCAAGCCGGTGAAGTCGACAGGACGGAGCACATCGGATTGATAGAAGAAGACGGGCGCAAGGATAATGTTGCGGCGGAAACCAAACACGTAATCCGAGCTAGCGACCTGCTGCACTGTTGTATTGGTGTGGTCCCAAAGCTGAGTGGTGTTTTCTTCCAAGCCATGGAAGGTCAGGTGTTTGCCCTCCGGACGCCAGTAGAAGTGTCCATATTGATTGATCGTCCTCTGGTCAACGCGGGGAACAAAGCCAGGTTCGCTTAGAAATTTCGGCGTGATATCCAGATATTCCAGGTTGAACGTGAAGCGGCGCCCGGTCCCGATAAGAGAGGCGTCGTGCTGTTGCCCGAACTGGTATCCATTCGCGTCGAGTGTCGAGCTCATATATCCGCGGTAGCTTGCATTCCAGTTCTGGTTTAATCGAAAGGTGCCATCGAGTCCGCCGACGCGATTGAACGTGCCTTGAAATTCGCGGTCGGTGTACATTGCTCCAATGCTCGACTGCTCGCCCAAATCACGGCTCACCCGCCCAATCACAAAGTAGGCGCGCTGGCCGTGAAGCGGATCATTATCGGTGACAATTTTGCCTGGAGAGCGGTCATCCGCGACCAGGAACCCAAGGTTCCAGGGGCCTTGCTTCCCGGTGAGCCGCACGCCAAAACTTGGGTCCGCGATTCGCCGCGTAAACAGCATCCGCGGCTGCAGGAACGCTATATCGATCAGCGGAGCTTCAAAGAAATTTGAATTCTCCAGAAAGAACGGACGCTTCTCCGGGAAGAAAACCTCGAACCGCTGATTGATGGTGTTCTGCGGCTCATCCGACTCCACCTGTGCGAAATCCGGGTTGATCGTCGCGTCCAGCACCAGACTGTCGTGAAAAACAAATTTGGCATCCAGCCCTGCTTTACCTTGGAAGCTCGCCGAATCGAAGCGCGGCTGTGCAGGATCCCGCGTATCCAGCTCGCGAAAAGTGCGCGACTCCACATAAGGAATGAACTGCATGTTGCGACCGGGAGAAATGTTGTCAAACCCTGTGGCCGTAGCTGCCTGATTGAGGCGGCCAGCCAGCCGGGCTGACAACCACGGCCAGTTATCGTATTCATTCTCGTGCGCGACGTAGCGGGTCAGCAGGATTCCCCATTGATTGTCGTTCTGGGGATGAAAGCGCAGGCTGCGGAACGGAATGGCGGTCCAGATTACATAACCGTCTTTGCTGATCTTCGCGCGCGAATACCACAGCGTGTCCCAGGAATAATCAGGCTGTCCCTGGCCTTCGGTCCATAGAGCATCGGCTTGAACTGCGCGCGGGTTCACGTCGAAAAGAAAGGCGTGCCGCTGGTCGCGGAAAGTATCGAGAGTGAACTCGACATAATCGTCTGAGTCGAAGGGAGTGAACGGTTCGCGCCGGGTCAAACTCCCGCGCACTCCCCAATGCTTATCGTCCCAGCAGAGCATGACGATATATAAATTGGTGGCGTCGTAGCCAATGTATCCCTCAGTCCGCTCGGTGGCCGGCTTTCCATCTGACGGCTGATTTTGAATGAAATTTGTAATCCGCTGCATCTGTGCAGCGGCGCCATTCGGCTGCATGCCTTCAAAGTCTTCCAGCTTAGGTGCCTGTTTGATCAGAGGAATTTTCAGGACAGTAGCAGTAATGCTGGCGACCTGGCACAAGCCCGGCGAGGCGAATGCAAGCAGAATGGCACCGCAGCCCGGCAGTAGTAGTAGACGCCACTTTCGAAGCACCACTTTCTCCCGGCGTCACGCAACTCCCCGGCAGCGCACAGGCGTGACTGTTTATAAAATCTAGGTTTTTGACGTATCACGGATACGAGGGTTAGCGGTTCACTTCAGCGTGATGAGTTGGTTGACCATCCTATGCACAGCCCAATAGAATCAAGGTGCGGACGCCATCATCAATCGTTCGCTTCCAACCACTTGCTGCCCCCTCGTTCAACGGCAGGACAGCTGACTCTGGATCAGCATATCGGGGTTCGAATCCCTGGGGGGCAGCCAATATTCATGCGGTTTCCAGCAATAGCCTACTAACGCAGCTCAGTTTGTGTCCGTACTGTGTCCGTATCGGGAGCGGGTCTCGTCTGAGTATCAACGAGCGTTCATTCGAGGCAGCGGGAACGATCCGGCTGTAATTGAGGTGCAAATCGTGTCTAACGCGTGCCGCCGGATTGGCTATAGCCGCTTTTTTTCGATGTGGACGACGAAACGGTGTGGGTTTGGGTCATCTACCAATCGTTGATTACAAAGTTGACAAAGCGTGGGAGTAGCAGCGGACATAACGACCGTCGGGCCGTTCTTTGCTTCACACCAGTAGATATCCGCGAAGTGTCCCGGTTGGTGTCGGAGAATGAAATCCTGCCATTCATGTTCAATTGCCATAAGCTGATTATATGACCCGGCGTTCGAAGACGGACATCGCGAAGATTCGAGCAGCAATGGACGTGAAGTGTCCTGAGTGCGGCTATTCGATTTCCCCAGCAGAGATGGTCAGACTCGACTTCGAGCGAATGCGCTGCCCGATGTGCAGGAAAGAATTCGTCCCTATGAAGCTACGGTGAGACCGTCAACTTTTGGACATCTCGGCAGCATATTTGGCTACCAAGTCCAAGAGGGTGTCCCTCATCGCAGAACTTAACTTCCCAAGGTTGATCTCAATCAGTTTTTTCTTAGCGGGTGCCAAATCCGGGATTCGCAAAGATTTGAGGAACTCACATTTCCCAACAATCCAAATCTGGTAGCAAGCCAAAACACCACGCTCCAAAGCGGCGATCAAAGCTAGGAATTGGTAGATAAACGTGCCGCACAACTTCATTGCAATGTTCTATTAACCGACCGAGATCAGCAGGAATGGGGAGCTGCACTGGCACGAACATGAACACTAGTACCCTTTTGCAACAACGGCGATGGTTTCCTTCGGCATCCACCCGAGGTTGGTCTTAACTAGGTAGACGATACTGACTTTGCTGCCCGGTTCCGTCTGATCCATAGCACTCGTGAAGTCCTGAGCAGAACGAATCTTTTTCCCATTCAGTTCCGTGATGACATCCCCCTTGTGGAGTCTCGCTAATGCAGCGGAACCGTCCTGAGAAATGTCAGTGATTTCTACCCCCGTAAAACCGCTCTGCTCCCAATCGGAAGCCTCTATGCCCAAAGTGCCCCATAACGGAGGCTTCACTTGAGAAGTGGCTGCCTCCTTTGGTAACGCTGCGCTATGAGCGGATGCTTCTCGACCAGATTGTGGCGACTGTGAGGACAGCGGTACGACTTGCTCAACAGAGAAATCGTGCGGCTTACCGTCTCGATCCAGCAAAACGCATATATCCTTCTGCTCTCCATCACGCAAACGTACGCGGTCACCCTCACGCAAGTTGACATCTTCGTAGTGCATAGAAGGCATGAGGTGATTAATGTGCGCGTAGATTTTCTTTTGCAAGAACAACTTTCTTTCCGATTGCCGTACTTCTACCTTCATCCACCAGCCACATTTTTTCCATGCACCACAACCGGTTCCTCGCCATACGCTCACGGTGCCGGATTTATCCATGTGACTGCCGAACAGCAAACCCGTGTCGATTCGCACAACCGTGCCTTCTTGCCAGGTTGGGTCTTTTGGGTCTTTCTGTTGAGCTAGAAGCGTGCAGGGCCAAAGCGCCAAACTAAGTACCAGAACAATTGTCCTCACGACCATCCTCCCCTTCATGCATTCGCAGACGCAGCTAATCTGCTCGTGGTGAATTTGCGGGTAAAACTCTACAAACCTGTGAGTGGCAGGTCAAGCAGAATTCTTCCGCGCCCTGGGCAAGCGAATCCGGGACTTGCGAAAACGCGATGGCTACAGCCAAGAAGACATGATAGGGTTTGGGTTCTCAGCGCAGCACTGGCAGCAGATCGAGGCAGGGTGGTCAATCACGTTCTCTATCTTTTCGCTCCCAACCTTGAAACGTTCGAACGCCCTGATTCATGTGCGCCGCTATTTCTTTCCAGCCGCTAAGGGTTTTCACTTTTTGGGCGGGGATTTTAGCACACAGAAAGGCCCGCCGGAATTCCAAAGATTTGCAATCATTATCGTGACGGTTTTATTCTGACTAAATTATGAAACGCGATCCCGTATACGAAAACTACACCTATGCCCAACAGTCAAATAGTTTAAAAATGGTGATTCTCTGGCTACCTGCTGCCGTAGCCGCCCACATTCGGAAAGGCCGTGCAGAGGGCAAGCCGGGAGTCGATCAGTTCGCAGCGAAGATCGCACGGATGTTGCGATGGGTGGCTGACGTGATCGAGCAAATCAGATAACCGATTCAGCAAGGCTGTATGGTCAAATGCCCCATTCACGGCAGCGATTTGGTCGCGAAAAAGTATTTGCTTGAAGCAGGTGGAATTGTTTTCGGCACAATGAATTATCAGGGGTGTCCGGCTACAAGATGCCCTTTTGACCTTGTAGCCAATGCAACCACCGACGATGGGCAGTCGGTTGGGAACGGCGATCTCGCGAGTGAAATTGCGGGAGCAAACGTATATCAGGATCGATGCCTTAACATATTGAAAAAGAATCAAACTTTGATAGACCGGTTCTTCGAGGTTGCTGAACGCAAAGTTTCAGTGATTGGTGATTACGGAGATGAGAATTGGGCCGCCCTTACGAACGAAATCGAGAAGTGTCTTTCGAAACTCAAAGCAAATGAAGGGATTCAGCTTGACGACCTAAAGGGGTGGCTTTGGAGCAATTTGGACTACCTCTTCCGCAATTACCATCGAGATCAGAAGCAAAGGACGCCCACAGCCGAGTTCGACACATTGAATGGCATAGAATTCGAAACGTGGTTAGCGAACGTACTGCGGGGAAACGGGTACGAGGTAACTGGAACTCCGATCACTGGCGATCAAGGGGCCGACCTCATTGCGCGAAGAGATGGAAAAACAGTCGTCATACAAGCCAAACGATATCAAGGCAGCGTCGGAAACGCCGCGATACAGGAAGTCGTCGCCGCGCTAAGATTCTACCGAGGTGACGAAGCATGGGTCATTACCAGTGGAACCTTCACTTCAAGCGCGAAAGCATTGGCACAAGCCAATGATGTGAAACTAATAGACGGATACGCGCTCAAGACAAGTATGTTAACGGTTCGCCCTGCCGACCAAAAAAATCTCTAAACCGGAATTCTAGCTACGCCCCTAAACATCCTAGACATCCTCATCTCGCCCGATCCTCGTATACCCAATCCGCCTCTGACAGCCGGTATGTCAGAGCGCAGACCTCATTGAGTGGGCCATGACAGCGGAGCTGCGAGGGCCGCTTCGTAATCTGGACTCAGAACTGGACAACTATCGCGTAAGTCCCTCTGTTTGCTATCAAGGGTGGCAATTCCGGGGATCGATACCAAGCTCGTCAGCTCCGGAGTAGCTCTCATCGTCCGCGATGTCCCCGGCTTGGCCTCTCCATTTGCCTCCAAATTTCGCTCCCATGCCCCCTTTTTCATGTGTAGCTCCATGCGGGCCTGTGACTCGTTCACGGTTTCCTGCCGATAGACCCCAAATTTCAACCTCGCCAGCCTGATCCCACCAATTTCCGCTTCAACCTTGATAACAGCGACAACCTTGCAACTTCCGATTGCTCTGTTGAATGACCATTTCGACCTTGCAACGCACAGGGCACGAGCGAGAGCGTCGGCTCCAGATTCTCGGCTTCGAGCGGCGAATGACACCCTCAACGGTTGCCACCGGAATCAAGTCACCAAAAGCCTTGCCGTAATGTAGTTCAAAGTGATCCTGGTTCGTGTTCACTAGGCCCTCGCGCCATTGCCAGGGTTCTCCCTTCGTTGGTGGCCGGGTACCATGCTCCGATTTCATGGCTGTTTCCTTTCTCGCAGTCCAAAAATCTAAACACTGCATACGACACTTGACGAATCACCACAGTTGTGGAAATTGATTGCAAGTCCGTTATGAAGGTAAAGCCGAGAAGTTCAGTTCCCCAAATGAGGCGAGATCAATTCAATCGTTTGCCGGTATTTTCCCAGCATCCGACCGCGTTCGGGTTCCGGTAGCCCATCGGCCCGCGCCAGATTGTCTCTGGCATCTGCCAACTTCACTCTGACAGCGATAGGGTTTTCGGTGATGCGCCACCAATAATCAGGGTAGCTTTCTCCTTCGCGGCGGGACATCGCGTCCACGGCGTCGCGTATTGGTTCCCCAAACTCACGCTCGATATCGTCCAGTGAGATACCAGAATCTTCCACTACGTCGTGTAAAACGGCAACGATCTGATCAACCTCATCTTTCATTGCCAGCATCATCCGTAGGGGTGCAAAATGTAATCCATTCCTGCTTCGTCCTTCTGACCAGCGTGGGCACGAACCGCAAGTGCGATTGCTTTATCCAGTTTGCTCGGGGAGCCTTTTGGCTTCGGGGTGCGATTTTCGTTGAGGACGTTCATCGGAACTTATAAACGCACTCGATCATGTCGCAATGCGGTAGCAAGTTTCAACCGATTTGGTTTCACTTGTCTGTTCGTCGCACTTAGGCATTTCGTCGTAGGTCCTTCCATCCAAAATTCGACCGTTCTTTGATTTGCGGATTCCGCCCCACTGTTTAAAGAAAAACGGAACTCTCTGCTGACGGCACTGACGCCGGATTGAGATCACCCATTCGCGTTGCATGGGTCGTGCTCCGGCTCCGCTTTCTCCTCCCACAATGACCCAATGGATGCCGGTAAGATCGAGACCACCCAAGTCTTCTAGCAGAGGCTCAATCGAAAGGAAGCGAACTTGCGCCGGTGCAGATCGCAAAGCTTCGATTCGCGGAACACCGTGCTTCCTATTCTCCACACTCGTACCCCACCAGATGTGAGGCTTCGCAGCCGCGAAACGAAGTTTCGTCTTTAGCAGATCGCGCAGGCGCTCGGCGCGTTTCGTGAGTACCTGATACGTATGCCAATCAGCTTCTACCATTACCTCTGCGACCGACTGGATATAGCTGTCTGGGACTGTCTCATGGAATAGATCACTCATTGAGTTCACGAACACGCGTTTCGGTGTGCGCCAGCGGAGAGGCTCCTGAAGCTTCTCAGGAACGAGACGCAGATCAAAACCCTGCTCGTATGGATGTCCCTTTACTCCACGGAAACGTTCTGCAAACGTCTCGGCATAGCAGTGCTTGCAGCCGGGACTGATCTTTGTGCACCCGCGCACAGGGTTCCACGTCGCATCTGTCCACTCGATTGCGGATCGCTCAGCCATTCATACTCCGAATCACAGTCCGCTTGAAAATGTCCGTCACAATTTTCTCCGCTAGAGGCTCCTGTGCCGCGAAGAACAAGTAGTAAATGACAGCGCCGTTCGAGTTCTTCATTGCGACCGGCTCCGGCACACACTGGAATCCCGCAACCGTTTTCAATCGCCGCCTAAATGCTTCAGCAACAACCTCGTTAGGCTGTTTTTCCAGTTCTTTAAAAAGATTGGTTTCGGTCGAGTAAGCAGCGGTTCGCCACGATTCGTCTCCCCAGAACGCATTCATACGCGCCACATCATCAGGATCAGGCAGGTCTGGATTCCACCATAGAACGTTGCGGTTCATATCGTGCACAGGGAAATTGAGGAAGATTTCGATTGTTGCCATTTTGCCTGCAGCTTCGATGACCTTCCAATCGAGATGCAGCCCGTAAGGATCGAGAATACAAAGAGCGCGACGGTACTGCTCGTATCTCACTTCGGGGAAGAGCTTCAGCAGAATTTCGTTCGCGTCCCCGTCGTGGACAGTGACATTTGGCAGGCCAGTGCTCAGGCGGCGCAGTTCTGCGGTCCGGCTCCTGTTCAGGTCAATTAGGTGCAGTTCGCGGAAAGGCGGATCGAGATTGAGCGCATTCCATGGACTGCCGGGGATGAGTTCTTTCGTGCGCTTCAGGATGTGCTGACCGGCTCCGGCGAACCCGTCAATGTAGCTGTGATGCAGCCGATGCTTTGTTAGGATCGTGGAGTATGCGTAAGAATACTGCCGGAGAATTTCGAGTTTGAGGACCGACCACTCCCCGATCTCATCAAGCTTTAATGGCCGTGCTGTGGCGCTGTTCATCCTGTGATCTTTTCGTGAGTTCGCGGTGCTGTCAATTAACGAATTTAGCATAGGCGAATAATAGGCGAAAGTGCTAGACTGGAGTCCGTGGACGAAGGAAGAAAGCGCGTACTCCTCATAGCGGCTGCGATCCTAGCAGCTCGAAAGCTGTCCCAATACGACGGCAACAAACGAATTCCCGCGACTGTGGCAGCGATCAGTGATGCGATTCGTTGGGCCGAGCAGTTGATGGACGAGATTGACCGGCGCTGGCCTGCCTCATCGCGGAAGCAGACTTAATTTCCGTAGCGCCCCTGGTCGGCAAGTTTATCCAGCCATCCTCAATATCTGTGCGACTGAGCCGAAGATTGCCGTTGATCCTGAGCACCGGTAACGGCAGGTCTGCCCGATGTCCCCGCGTCCGGCTCATTTTCAGCACATCAGCCATGTGTTGAACGGTCATATCTTCGTTTCGCAAATCCACGTTTTCTCTTTTTTTCTGAGCCTCACGGATCACTTCCGAATCCAGAGCACGACTGATAAACTTTCCTGCACTGATTTTCCAAGGAATTCAGGTTTCTCTTCGCGAATGACGGAACTCGTCTGGGACGGCAAGTACATCGACGGCAAGCGCCAGAGTCCATCTCGCATCGCGCTTCCATTCCAAACAATTGAAACGGTAAACGAGAGCGCCGCCGACCGGCAACGCAGTTTGGANCAGTTTGGAGCTATTTTCATCAGGTCGAGAAACCGAGTGGCGCAATCGGTTGATCTGGGGAGACAAAAAGTATGTGCTACCGTCTTTGCTCCCGGAGTTCGCAGGGAAGGTCAATCTTATCTACATCGACCCGCCGTTCGATACAGGAGCGGACTTCTCGTTTAGTGCAAAGATACCGGGGTCGGACGAGAGCTTCACGAAAGAGCCGTCCATATTGGAGCAAAAAGCGTATCGCGACACGTGGGGCCACGGACTTGAGTCATATTTGAATTGGTTCTATGAAACGGTCGTGTACTGTCGTGAACTGCTTCACGAAAACGGAAGCCTTTATTGCCATCTGGACCTGCATGTTGTTCATTACGCCAAATGTTTACTTGATGAAGTCTTCGGATCAGATACTTTGAGGGCTGAAATCATTTGGAAGAGGGCGACCAAACTAACGAACCTAAAAAACTATGGCATCGAGCACGACACCGTCCTCTTCTATTCCAAGTCACAAACTTTTGCTTTCGAGCAGCAATATAAACCTTTGAAAGAACAAGATGTACTCAGCAAGTACATCTACTTGGAGCTTCCAGACGGAACCGTTATAACACTTTCCAAGAACCAGAGGTTGGGTCTTGCTGAAATTCCGGGAGGGCGACGTTTCAGAGGGGTGCCTGTGACAAATATGAACCCTAATCGCCCCAATCTGAAATACGAGTACAAGGGAATGATCAAAGTTTGGGCGACGACAAAATCACGGATGCTAGAACTCGAAAGGGAAGGTCTGATATTTCAAGGCACGCCCGACGCTCTACCGATGAAAAAGCAGTATTTGGACGAAGTTGAGGGTGCAAAATGTAATGACGTGTGGGACGACATTCCGCCTGTAAATTCGCAAGCACTCGAACGAACCGGGTATGCAACGCAGAAGCCAGAGGAATTGATTGAGCGGATTCTGAAGACCTCCTCCAAAGAGCACGACTTGGTTCTAGATTGCTTTGTGGGAAGCGGCACAACGGCGGCTGTTGCAGAAAGATTAAATCGTCGTTGGATTGCAGCCGACTTGGGGAGGTTTGCGATACACACTGCGAGAAAGAGGCTACTTGAGATCACAGGCGTTACGCCTTTTGCAGTGCAGAATCTTGGAAAATACGAACGTCAAGCATGGCAAGCCTCCGAGTTTAATTCCGCAGGGGAAAATGCGCTGGAGGGGCGAAATCAACAAGAGAAGGCCTATCGAGAGTTCATTCTTGATCTCTACCACGCAACGGTGGTGAAAGGTCATCAATGGCTCCACGGCATAAAGTCTGGCCGAATGGTTCATGTGGGAGCAGTTGATGCACCTGTCACTCTTTCTGATGTGAAATCCATTGCTCGCGAAGTTTGGAAAACGTCAACTGGAACGGCAGCGAAGGTGGCGGCGGACGTGCTTGGATGGGAGTTCGCATTTGAGTTGAACGAGACCGCACGGCAAGTCGCCGCCGAATCTCGCGTGGACATCAGCTTCAAAAAGATTCCGCGTGAGGTTTTAGAGAAGAAGGCCGTTCAGCAAGGTGATGTCAAGTTTTTTGAATTAGGCGCATTGTCGGTCGAGAGCAAACTAAGCAAAAGCGAACTGGTTGTCCAGCTTACAGACTTTGTGATTCCCATTGATGATGTCCCGGAGGATGCTCGTAAGGTAATCAAGCGTTGGCATCAAATGATCGACTATTGGGCGGTCGATTGGGACTTCAAGGGAGATACGTTCCACAATCAGTGGCAGTCGTATCGAACTCGGAGTGCAAACAACATAGAGCTGAAAGCGAAATACGAGTACGCCACACCCGGTGATTACAAAGTAGTGGTCAAGGTCATTGATATTCTGGGGAATGACACGACAAAAACCGTCGCCGTAAGGGTGAAGTGAAATGCCGCGTCGAAAAAAGGCGAGTGTCAATCCTGCTCAGACAGACCTGCTGGACATCACGGAGAAATTACGCACTGGCCCTTGCGTACCGGCCCTCCGAGAAGCTGTAAAAGCGTGGAGTGCGGACGGCTACAACGGCATCACTGACACCACACGAATTCTCCTGAACCATTGGTTCTTCACAGATCACAAACTTCCAACCGGTGCGCCCTTCAAATATCACCGCTCTCAACAGCAAGCAATTGAAACCCTGATTTACGTCTGGGAATGCGAGAAGGTCCGCAGTCGTAAGGCGCTGATGGAACGATATGCGCAGAGCCTCCGCGACGTGTTTTTACCGGCGCACGATGACTTCGCTCGATACTGCATAAAAATGGCAACCGGCAGTGGCAAGACAAAGGTGATGTCGCTTGCGGTCGCGTGGCAATTCCTCAATGCTGCGCGTGAGACTGAAGAAGTCGCCAAGGATTACGCAAAAACGTTTCTGATTCTCGCGCCAAACGTCATCGTGCTCGAACGCCTGAAGACTGACTTCAGCGGCGGTCGCATCTTCCGTGCTGATCCACTGATCCCGCGTGAACTGGAAATCTTCTGGGAACTGGATTGCGTAATGCGCGGAGACGCGGAGAGGGTACCCGCTGAAGGAATGCTGTTCCTCACGAACATTCAACAGTTCTACGAGCGTGCTGATCTCAGAGCAGATCAAGAGCCGGACGTCATGACCGCTGTTCTTGGTCCAAAGCCGCCAACACAGAAACTCGAACTCACTGACTTCGGGGACCGCATTCGCATACGCGCCGGTGAAATGATGGTGATTAACGACGAAGCTCACCACACGCACGATGAAGACAACGAGTGGAATAAAACCATCAGGTCCATAGCCGAGAAGACGCCTTTATCGGCTCAATTGGATTTCTCAGCGACACCGCGATTCACGAAGGGTGCGATTTTTCCGTGGACGATCTCAGACTATCCGTTGAAGCAGGCAATCGTCGAAAACATCGTGAAGCGTCCGATGAAAGGGATCGCACACATTGTGGAAGCAAAATCGGAGTACGCCAGCGTGCGATACAAAGGCTACCTGACGGCGGCTGTAGAACGCTGGCGCGAATATCGAGACCAACTGAAGACGCTTCGTCGCAACCCGCTCATGTTCGTGATGATGAACGATACTGAAGAGGCAGATGATGTCGCGGACTGGTTGCGTTCTTCATATCCTGCAGAGTTCGGCGCAAAGAAAACTCAGGTCATCCACACCGACAAATCCGGTGAGGTTAGCAAGAAACAATTGGACGAAGCTCGGGAAGCCGTCCGCAATGTGTACAATCCCGAAAGTCCGATCAATGCCATTGTCAGCGTGCTTATGCTGCGAGAAGGATGGGACGTGCAGAACGTAACCGTCGTGGTTGGGCTGCGGCCCTACACGGCGAAGGCGAACATCCTCCCGGAGCAAGCTATCGGCAGAGGTCTGCGCCTGATGTTCCGCGATGTGCCAGTCGATTTCGCAGAGCGCGTGGACATCATTGGCAACAAGAAGTTTCTGGATTTCGTTGACGATCTGGAGAAACTGGAAGACCTGAAGCTCGACACATTTGAAGTCGGCAAAGACAAGCTTCACATTGCGACCATCCTGCCGCTTGAGTCGCGTAAAGAATACGACATCGGGCTGCCGGTCCTCTCGCCTACCCTTGTACGCAAGAAGAGCTTGGCAGACGAGATCGCAACGCTTGACGTGATGAGTTTTCAAACGATCCTGCTCCCGCTCAGCCCGGATGACCCGCGTGCGAAGACGTTCCGGTATGAGGGTTGGGACATCATTACTCTGAAGAGAGAATTCGAGCGCGAATACACGATCCCGGAGCCGCAAACCGCGCAGGAAGTGATCGGGTATTACGCAAGACGGATCGCGGAAGCTGTGAAGCTGCCGTCTCAGTTCGCCACGATAGCACCGAAGGTTCGTGACTTTTTTGAGCGAAAGGCGTTCGGACAGACCGTCGATCTCAGCGATAAGGATGTCGTGAAAGCAATGAGCACGCCGGTGGCTCATTATGTGTGTGTGGACGTGTTCTCAAAGGAACTGAAGAACTTGACTATCGCTGAACAGGAGCCGACGCTTCTGGAGCCGGAGCGCCTGTTGTCCGCCTGCCAGCCGTTTCCATGGTCAAGGCCCGTCTGGGAGGGAATCAAGACAGTTTTTAGTCTCGTTCCCTGTGACAATCAGTTTGAGCGGGAGTTCGCGAGATTCTTGGACGGTGCCCAGGACCTGAAGAGTTTTTCCAAACTTCCTCAGCCGTTCGGGTTCTCTATCGAATACACCGATCCTGCGATGAACCTGCGTTCGTATTACCCGGATTTCATCGCTATGGATGATAAGGGCACCCGCTGGATTCTGGAGACCAAAGGCGCGGAGACCGGCGACGTGCCGTACAAGGACGCAGCGGCTACACAGTGGTGCGAGAATGCGACCGCGCTGACCGGCAAGAAATGGATGTACCTGAAGGTCCAGCAAAAAGCATTCGAGACGCTGCAACCTACGAAGTTCGAGCACCTGACGGCGCTCCGTAGCCCCGGTCTATTCCAAAGCACTCGGTGGTGACAGTTCAGACGTGCTCACTGTAGGTGATTTCGACTCTCTTCACTTCAAAGCAGGCCGGTAACGAATCAAACGGTATTTTCACTTTGGCGAAAGCGTTCTCGAACAGTGTGACCGTCATCTTCCCGCGAACCGGCATCAAGCGGCCTACCGCACTGAATGATGTGTTCCTTTCCGGCGCTACTGAGTGTTTTCGCCCATGGTATTCGTCCACTTTTTCTTGCGTCTCTCTGTCGAAAACCACGGTGTATTCCCCATACATCGCAACAGTGAAATCGAAATCTTCAGTGCCAAAGAGATGAATGGGATCAAGATTGTTATAGATGAGCAGGATCGAAGGGATGCCCTGCTTCGCTCCAAACTGTACCTGTTTTCGTGCATCCACGATTTTGCGACGGATGTGATCCCCGACGATCCGGCTGCTGACGGCAAGCGGCTCCGTCTTGAAGTTCTCATCCTGCGCAAGTTCCTTTACCTCAAACAGCATCTTCAGATCGCCGTTCTGCACCAAGTAGTCGGGGCGGCTTGAATCCTCCTCCTTCACCTTCTCGAAGGTGAGACTGTTTTCGGTCAAGAACGTCTCGAACGCTGCTTCAGATGTCGTTTTCACAAATCACGTCCTAATGCTTCACGCCTGATTTCTTGCCGGTCGGACGCGGGTTGCCCTATCCTACACGTCCTTCGCGGCGCACATACGAAAGACCGCGCTTCAACTCGGCTGCTAGGTCTTGCTTCCTCTGTGGCAACGTGTACCGGTTCCCCTGACTGCCGTCCAAGCCACGTTCAATTCAACGGGAGATGTGGTCACGAATCGTCCTTCACGCTTGACCGGCATTCCGGTCTTGGCCCAACGCTGAGCCACGGAGACCGGCTGTCCCAAGAAGGTCGCGATCTGTCGCCAGCCCTTCAGCGAGTCCGGGACCGACTCCGGTTTCTTCGGTCGGGAGTTTTTAGTGCTTCGGCATTCAATTCTTCCGAGTCTACGCACGGCTTCCAACTGAGAATACACGGGATTGAGAATTTTGAACCAAGTGCTGCTCTCACGGCATATTAGAGACCAAAGTTGACCTTGGCGACGATCCCTCCAAGGCGAGATCGCAAAAACGGAGATATCTCTTGGGCTTGCAGTATGGAATCGCATAGTTAATAATCTCCACAAATCCGAATGACTTCAGGTGATGGCGGTTGTGGCCAGTGCTTCGCTCTCACAATTGCCTTGGTCGGCGAGGAAAGTTTCGATGGCGGTGGTCAAGAAGGAAGACAAAAGCATTTCTCACATTTGGATTCGCTTTCCTTTCGTTCGCACCAGCCTTCCCCGTCATAGGCTGAGTCAGTGGTCAGAATTTCTCGAGTACTTAGCATTCGGCTTTACGTCATGGCTTCCTATCATCATTCAAGTGTCTCTTCTTTCGAATGTGAGTTGGAGCGAGTGGAATCATCAAGCGCGAGCTATTCCTCCACTTGAAATTAGGATTTTGCAAGTAATTCCTTTCGAGTTGTTGTTCGTGTCGAAAGCCGTGGAAGTTGCTTCAAAAGCCAAGAGTGTCCGACTGTCTTCGGTTATAGGATTCACTGCGATTGCCCTGATTTTTGCTAACAGTTTTGTGCAGATTCCCAGCAAATCACCCCATGTAATGGCTACGTTTGAGTTGGGATATTGGTACGTATTGCTAGCGACTTCGTGCCTTGTCACACTGAAGATGGTGAATCACTTTTTCCGAGCGGCACCTCAATGGACAGCTCCGGAATGGCTGCAACGTGTAGGACGGTGCTGGCCGGCAATTAGGAACTTTGGCGTCTGCACCGTACTCATAATTGCCTTACCTGCGCCTGTCACTTTTGGTTTTGGCGGAAAAACTGCGTTCTGGGCCGGACTTCGCGTGCTCCCTCTTGCGTTACTGCTGCTGACTGGCGAGTTCGTAATTGGGATTCCACACCTTTCGGTGGTGGGAGTCAGTTACGGAATCGTCGGAGGTATTCTTTTTGGAACCGTAGTTCCAATAGTTGAGCCGCTCTTTATAAGTGGTTTAGCAGGCAAATCGGCATTGCCCTTTGCGATTGGGTTCAGTGCTGGACTGTTGGCTTCCATCACGGTGGGCTTAACTGCGGCACTGACGTTCGGAGTGTACTCCGGCAGGTTTGACACAAAGTTTCTAGATCGCCTAAGGTTGGCCTTGGCGAGCGGCTTATTTTTCGCATTTGTTCTCGCCAGTTCAGGCCGATTACCCTTCGCGATCGCCTTCGGTTGTGGAACCTTCTTCGGACTCATAGTTGGTTTTGCCATGGGCGACAAACTTTCTCCCTCACTATTCGTGTTCCGAGCCATTGCTCCCTTTGTTCAACTGATGTGGGTTCCATTATTGGGCTTCCTACTCGGATATCTGGCATTGGTGATTGTCTCGGCTGGTGCATTCGCGTCTCTATACCGATTAGATCAGCGCGCTTTTGAGTGGGGTTCTGTTACCGCGCCGACTTGGGCGGACTTCGTTTACTTTGCGATGCTGAATGCAATGACTCTCGGTTACAGTGACCTGCGCCCCGCAAATGGGGTAGCGAAGACCTTAGTAGTTTCAGAGTCCTTGCTTTCGAGTATTTGGTTACTCGCTGTGTTCGCGGCAATAATGGCATACCTCCAGCCACTGTTTGATAGCAGACATAAGACAAACATCAATCGTGAGGAGTCCGACCCGTCATTGGGAGCACCGCCTCCACATTCAGGACAGAAGAGCGGCAGGCCGGACGTGCGCGGGATGACCAGCGGGTAGAAGAAAGTCGCCTGGCATACAATGCGGGCGTTCCGCAATTATGGACTTTACGGGGAGACTCTTTGGGTTTTGGTGCGCGGTTTTGGGAAATGATGTTCATTCTAGGCTTGCCGCCACGCCGTCAGACTCACGCCATCAAGCGACCTTCCGTTTATCCCAAAGTGTTGCTTCAATATCCGTCGTTGTCCAGTGGTAATTTGCGGTTGCTTTTCACTGTAACAGGCATCTCTTAACGGTAGTTCTTGAGGCGACATTCGCCCGAATACACTTTAAGGTTGTCAATAGAGGTTCATGAGGGCTGCTGTCGTCGCTTTCGACGCTTGCTGATCCGTTGTGCTGATATAGCGCATGGTGCTGTTTATGCTCTTGTGCCCCAGCTGCTGTTTCACCAATGCTAAGTTGACGTTTTCCCGCACCAGGTGACTGGCTATCGAATGCTTCAGAGTATGCGGATGTCGCTTTTCCGCCGGCAATCCGGCATCGGCAGCAATCGACCGGAACAGGCGAAAGACTTGCGTGCGATCCAGTCTGCCGCCTTTTTGAGAAGTAAACAGGAAATCTGAACCGTCATCCCGGCGTTGCCGCAGCCATTCGCGAAGGGCTTTGAGTTCGTTGAGGAGCGGTTCCCCACGATGTTCTGTGAGGGCCTGGACAGTGCGGAGCGAGCCTTTGAGCCGGTCAATAACAATACCCCCGTTTTTCATGTCAACGTCGCCAAGTCGCAGGTTGCAAATCTCGGACGCTCGCAGACCATGCTTATAGGCGAGAACGAGCATGGCCCACTCTCTGGCACACTTAGCTTTTGCCGACCTAAGCAGCAACAGCAGCTCTGGGGGTTCGAGATGAATCATTGACTGCTGGGACTGCTTTGGAATTATCGCGTCTATGGCCATTGGGCACCTCGAAAATGCAACAGTATGTTCAAAAATTGAGTCGTGGTATTTCCCTTAAGTTGTTTATTTGATCTGTAGAGATTGCGCATAATGCATCAGAATGGTTAGTTTGTTGCTTACCCGACCGGCGCCTCCGTCTGTGCAATCAGCTGCAATTTTCTCTGCCCGTACACTCGCCTCAAGGTTTCTTCGCGAAGCCGGTCTATGACGCCGTCTTCTAACGCCTTTAGGGTCAGATCGCATAGCCGGAGCCACTGATGGAATGGCAATCCATACTGATATGCCGAGATGCGTTGTTCGAGCGAACACAACGAGGGATAGACCAGCTCATCTTTCTCGCGTCCTCCTTCCACAGTGAACAACGCTTCCCCTAACGCTCGATGTGGCGCATTCGTTTTGTTTCGTTGAAAAAAATCTCGGATCGCCTGTGCTTCAGGTACTCCGTGGGCTAGCCGCCTTAAAACTGAAAGGCCGATTCTCGTATGCATGTCATAGCAATAGTTCGGCAACTCTGAAATCGTTCTGCAGTGTGGCACCGGCTCCGATCTGACCTCCTTCTCCAACGGAAGTTCGAGGCCGACGAACCTGAGGAGACCTTCTGTCCTCCAGTTATGTTTCTTTTGCCATTCGTATAGAGGGGTATTCGCCGCGTGTACCGCCGCTTTCTGGCGAGCAATGGCATCCAGAATCACCCTGTCTTCTGGTCCTAAACTCGGGAGCGCACGTTTTTCAACAGCAAGGCTAACAATTTCAAAACTGCAACAGACGCGGCTTCGCGTCGGAAGGTCGCACATCTGTTCAGCTAGGAAGCATAGGAGCCGGTGGTTTTCTGCTCCCAGGCTTTTGCGAGAAAAAACTGTCGCACACGCAATGGTGAAGCTGACAAGGGTGTCGTCGGCTGGCCCAATGTCTTCGCACGCGATCACACACATGCGCCTCCAGAAGTAGGCGTACTCTTCAGGCATGCTGGCAATGCCGGAAATCAATTTCAGAGTCGTGGCTTTGTCAGCACGACGAATCGCTTTCTGGAGAGCTGAAACAAGCTCCCATTTCCGGCCTTTTTCGATTGGAAAATTTAGGGAGGGTGCCTGGTATGTGCTCAGGGAAGAGCACAGGTAAACCCATTTCTGGAGCGCAGGTTCACCAAAGCAACGTTCCGGATAGGTCAGCAATTCCTGAAGACGGGACGCCACATATCCGCTTTGCATTATTTAATAACTCTATTATTATGAATAACTTATAAGCATTCAATTGTCAATGGAAATTAGAATTGTTACGCAGTATTTGCGTTTTCCAGCTGGGTAGAGGGTGGCCAAGCCTACAGCATGATCGGCACCACATTGAGCGACAGCCAGATGCGCTCGGATAGCTAGTCAAAATCGCTCATATCCTTGGCCTGGCGAACAAACGGCGCACACTTGTGCTATCGCCTGTTTTCGGCAGTCATGCCAAGTGAAGTACGAGGCGCAACAACTTTGTTCCTCTGAAATGTACTATGTGGACGGGTACTCGAAGGGGGTGACGCCCGTCGCAGGTGCGGTGATTTGTAGGTAGTAGATTTTCCTGCCCTTGACTGGTTCGAGCACGAACGAACCCTTGCTATCGGCGTAAGTTGATCGTAGCGACCCCTTTCTCACTTTGACAGTCGGAGGGACGCCCCCTTGCCAGGCTCACTTTTCTTGATTGTGCTGCTTCTTGCAGTGTGTCCCATCATTGGTTGGTGGCGATGGCACGGCGTTAAAACAGATTCGACGACGGTTCTATGGCGGAAGGTTGCGGGGCTGCTTGGTTTGACGGCAAATACTCTAGCGATTGCTGTGCCATTTGTGGCCTGCCTTTATCAGTTCACTCGTAATACATATAGTCTGAATGTACCAATGGCCGATTGGCCGATCATTATTTCCTTTAGCTTTTTTCTCTCGGTTTGTGGCTTGATCGGGGGTGTATTAGCACCGCGCCGGATTCGCCTCGTGACTGCTGCGGGAGGTCTGATTATAAGCTCGCTGATATTGGCTGTTCCAATCATTCTGTGAAGGTAACATCGCCGAAAACCCCGCTTCCGGCGCTCTCAGCCAATCAAATCACGATGCAAGAATATGAATCACAAAAGCAACGGACAAGGTGACCGTGTTCCCAACAACTCGTCCAAACAGCGTAGTACCGATATCCAACCACATCTTCGAATTCTGCTCTTGTAGCTCGTCCTTAACGTACTCCCTCATGTTGTCGGGTACACATGTGTCGAGCATGATGGCCAGACGGTTGAACCGTCGCTCATCCTCGAAATGTTTGTCGCCAGGGTTCTGAAACAATTGCATGACCAGGCCAAGGCCGTACATGATCCAGAATGAAATCTCACCTACGTGAAAAGCCGCCGTGACGAACCAATTCCAAAGGATCATCAACACAAACGTGGTGTAAAGATGTACGACTAGCCCTAACGCGAAGAACACCAGAGTCTTCTTGACCATTGCAGAGCAGTGTAGATGCTGATAGGAGCAAAATCCACAGTCCTCTTGTTGCGCAGGGCAATTTCATATCGCCAGGCGTTACAGAATTGTGCGTGCGGAGGTCCTTTCCGATCTACCCAATTATCCGCAAGGTGCTGTTTCATACGTCAGTATGTCGCCCGTGGGCTTCAACCGCGACAAAACGCAAGCAATTGTTTTTAATCGAAAGTTCGTGCGGTGGGCTGTGTGGGCATTCGCAGTTCCATTTCCTTGAAAAGGTGCGCGGGACGTGGCACGAAGTGCCCGTCACTACGTGTGCTGTTGCCTCATAGCTGTCGTTAAATCTCGATATCACTCATTGAGGCGGCAGGTGGGATAAGAAAATTCATTTTGCTTGACAGAGGTTTTGGTGAGTGCTAAATTCGTGCCGTCACATAGGCGACGCCTCCAGTCTGTAGGCCCTTTCCGATTCGCCGGACGACCACTCAGTTCCGCGCGTCCACTGTGTCATATCGGCAGGAGTTTCCAATGGCGGTTTCTCGTTTTCCGCCCCATCCATCGGCTTTACCTTGTCTTAGACTTGCGCTATCGGTCGTCCTAGCAGCTTCCGCGGTCCAAGCACAGACGAAGGCTTCTTGTACGTTCAACTTCTTCAAACCGTCGGGGATTTCGCGTGGTGTTAACGACTGGGGCACCACCGTCGGGGCGGTGAAATTCAAAGCGGCGATCCGTTATGTGGGGGGCGGGATCGTCTACTACTTGCCCCCCGGTGCTTTGGTCAGTAGTTTTGTCGGACGCAATAACAAGGGAGTGACGATCGGAGAGTATGGCGATGCCGCGGGAAACAGACACGAATTTATGCTGAAAGGCTCGACGTTCACCGAGATCGTCATTCCCAAGGCCGTACCGAACAACACCACGGTTTTTGGGATTAACAAGTGGAACAGCACGGTCGGGTGGTACATGGGTAGCGACCCAACCACTGCTCATGGCTTCAAACGTTATAGCAACGGCGGCTTCATTAAGCTGGATTATCCCTTTACGAAAATACCCGGTCTTGGGCAGGCAACATATCCATCCGCTATCAACGATAGCGGTGTGGTCGTTGGCTCCTACGATGAGGACACCGAGGGTCCAGAGGTGCATGGCTTTATTTATCACAACGGGCAGTGGGCAACACTGGATGCTCCCAACGCCCTCAGGACCTATCTTGTTGGGATCAGCAACGCGGGCGTTATTGTCGCCCAGACGGACTATGGGGCGTCATTTCTTTACTCGAACGGCACCTTCAAGCTCATTAATGTCCCGAACTCGGATTCCACTACAGTGGAAGAGATATCTCCCGGCGGACTGATCGTCGGCCACACGCTTTCGCAAGGATTCACCGCGATTTGCCACTAACGGATATTTCGCCATGGCACACGGCCTCTCTTCTTTCCGATAGGATGCTGGCACAGGGTGCGGACAAGTGGCGATTGGGGCTGCTGCCTGAATCTTTGCGAGATCGAGGTTATAGGTTCTCGTTGTTGCAAAATTGCCATATCACTCATGGACGCCGAAAAAGGCGAAGCAAAAGCGCAAGCTTGTGATAACGCCTGTTCTCGACAGTTGACCTGGTTAGAGGCGAAAATCACATCCATGGAACGCACTAGTGAACAACTGCTTAAATGGGAGCCGTTTCCCGGTCTGCCTCGCAATCTGGATACGCCATCGTTAACGACTGACTACCACAATGGGTTTCACTTGATTCTGGCCGAACCACGCGCAAACGGGCGTGCCTTCAGGGTAGAGTTCGAGCAACCCCTCGCGTTCCGTTCCGTTAACGAGAGCTATCGTTTGAAGCTAATCGAGCCTATCAATTCCCAACTACCGTGGCCAACCTTCAAGGTCGAGCATTCGACGTGGGTCGAGTGGTTTCACGACCAGTCGCTTGGAATTTACCGTGACTGGGCCGTCGAGCATTTTTTATTCATGGGGGAGCATGTCATTGAAGTGTTGTCGGTCGTGCAGCCTGTAATCACTGAAATCGAGCGCCCTTCCACTTTTGAATGGCGGTAGTTGACGTTAAATCGCGATTACACTCACAACCGGGTTCTGAGGAGTGTAAATTTCTTGCCTTTCTCCGTACCAATTGACCCGATTACCTACCCGGCTTAGGATTTGACCGATCTGGGGGTGCAGTATGCGCAAACCGATGTTGGTTTGCTTGATTTTGTCTCTATGCACTTTCGTGGCTGGGCAGCGACCGGGTGTGAACGAAGGGGGACAGGTGCGCACGTACTATATTGCCGCCGATGAGGTCGATTGGGAATATGCCCACTCCCGCATAGATCAGATTACGGGCGAGAAATTCCACTACCAAGACATTCACGATTCCAAAGGAATGTTGGACCCGAATTCGACCCTGTATCGCAAGGTAGTGTTTCGCGAATACACCGACAGCACGTTTCGCACTCCAAAGCCGAGGACGCCGCCTTGGGAGCATCTTGGCATACTTGGACCGCTCATTCGAGCTGAAGTCGGAGACACGATCCGAGTGGTTTTCAAGAACAATGCCGGGCGGCCATACAGCATTCACCCACACGGCGTCTTATATAGCAAGAATTCCGAAGGCGCCAGATATGAGGACGAAACCAGCGGCAAGAACAAGGAAGACGACAGCATAGCTCCGGGTGGCACCTACACTTATTTATGGGAAGTTCCAGAACGTGCAGGCCCGGCGGAGGGTGACGGCAGCACCGCCTTTTGGGTTTACCACTCGCACGTAGATGAAGGCAAAGACATCAACAGCGGTCTTATCGGGCCGCTGATCATTACTCGGAAAGGTATGGCCCGATCCGATGGCTCGCCAACGGACGTGGACCGCGAGTTTGTCACCCAGTTTGGGTTTTATGATGAACACTTGAGTTGGTATTGGGACTTCAATCTCAGGCGCATCTATGGGGATCCTAAGAACTATGACGGCAACGACAAGCCCGTTCATGATTTCCACCACTTTTACTCAATCAACGGCTATGGATGGGGAAACGGCCCCATGTTGACGATGCACCGAGGAGAGCGCGTTCGCTGGTATCTGTTCGCGAATCCGAACGAGGAAGAACAGTGGGACATTCACACCGCGCACTGGCACGGCCAGACTGCCACCATCGGGCACATGCGCACGGATATGGCAATGCTCAACCCCATGACAAGTGTGGTAGCCGACATGGTGCCCGATAGCCCCGGCATCTGGCTCCTTCACTGCCACATGCCCGGTCATGCCTCCAGTGGAATGCGAACCCGCTTCCAAGTGCTGGAAAAGTGATGCAGGACCCTGATTTCCTTTCCAACCGCGCACTGGCCAAACCTCGATTTACCTACAGTCGCTGGAGGAGGACACTACGTGGGCCGCTCACCAACCAGAACGATCCCGCATTTGAGTCTCGGGTTGATTCTCCGCCTCGTTGTTGGTAAAAAATCGCCATTAAACGCTTGCTCTAGAAACCGGTCCGCGCCGGAGGAGGGCTTTGACCCGAAC
>WNGK01001190.1_pt1 | contig 34888 bp, 31 predicted proteins | sample 5400601 | NCBI WGS metagenome assembly WNGK01 (sample SAMN13153376, study PRJNA577476) | soil metagenome | isolation source: 60 cm soil or saprolite under Garry oak tree replicate 1 | place: USA:California | collected 2016-06-15 | reverse complement strand
GGGATGAAATGGAAACGGTTCTTGGGTACACTCTGTTGTCATAAGGCTGTCTTCCTTCGTGGCGTAACTTCTACTCTCAATAGCTTTTATGCCACGAAACGACAGCCTTTGCTATTTTTTAATGAGAAATGCGGGTTAGAGCGTCTCGAGAGGAAACCGAGGTGATCCTGATACCGGCGCTTGGCGGTCCCGAGCGCAAGATTGCAGAGATGAGTAAGGAGAGACCAGAGCTGCCTGGTCCGTATTTGGCGTGGTCGCCCGACGGCAATTTCCTGGTGATCAGTGACAGAGATTCACTCACCGGTCCTTTCGCGCTCTTCCTCCTGTCGATAGAGACCGGTGAGAAGCGGAGGCTGACTTCCCCGCCGCCGTCACTGGTCGGCGATACGGGACCGGCCTTCTCTCCGGACGGGCACACGCTGGCCTTCAGCCGACGTGTCGACTTCGACTATGGCCTTGGCGATCTCTACCTGCTGAACCTGCTGACTGCGTCGGATGGGCTCAAACCTGCGGGGGAGGTAAAACGGATCACCTTCGAGAATCATGGCGCTAGGAGTCCAGCCTGGACGTCTGATGGTCGAGAGATTGTCTTTTCTGACCGGCTAGGTGTCTCGAGGATCTCCGCCACCGCAACCGCCCAACCGCGACAGATAACATCCTTCGGCGGCAATATCGACACTTTAACCATTTCCCGGCATCGGCAACGGCTCATATACGTGCACTACATTGTTCATAGCAAGGTATGGCGCTTGATTACGCCAGTTGTTGAGGAGAACCGGGACCGCGGTCATCGCAAGACTGTCCAAACTGGCAGTAGCGCTGTCTCCTTCATCTCCTCGACCCGAAACGATTCTGCTCCCCAGTATTCACGGGACGGCAAGAAAGTCGCGTTCATGTCCGATCGTTCGGGAAATCCGGAGATTTGGTCATGCGATAGCGATGGCTCGAATGCTCTGCAGCTGACCTCGTTCGGCGGGCCGCAGGTCACGACTCCGCGCTGGTCGCCGGACGGCACACGAATTGCCTTCGATTCAGACGCGGAAGGGGAGTACGACATCTGGGTGATCGGCGCGAACGGGGGCAAGCCGCAGCGGATGACCACGCACCCGGCCAATGACGGCAATCCGAGCTGGTCGCGAGACGGACGCTGGATCTATTTCGATTCTGCCCGCACCGGAACGCAACAGGTGTGGAAGATGCCGGCGACCGGCGGCGAGGCAATCCAGGTGACCCGAGATGGCGGCTTTGCACCCCTTGAGTCCACGGACGGCAAGTTTCTTTACTACCTCAAGAGCCTCAACGACACCGCCATCTGGAGGATCCCTATCGAGAGCGGCCAGGCTACCATGGTCCTGGAAGGTTTGAGCGAGTACCGCAACCTGGCCGTATTGGAGAGTGGGTTGGTCTTCGTTCCCAATCGAAATACGTCTTCCCTGCAGTTTCTAAGCTTTGCCACAGGTAAGGTCGCGCCGCTCGCCAACTTTGACCGACCGATTGGTGTCGGTCCGTTCAACGGTCTGGCCGTATCCCCGGATGCTCGATCGATTCTATATACGCAATTCGAGCAAGCAGGCAATGAACTGATGCTAGTGGAGAACTTTCGTTGAGGGACGTAATCGACCCCTCTTCCAAAACCAAGTGTTTCTGGAAAGCCGAGATCGCGCGAGACGAACGCTGAAACATCCCCCATCTCCGGGGCTGACCTCCGCGTGGAAAATCTTTGAAATCAGTTCGCCATGTCGAACTCCTGCTTGTTCACTTCCCACTGTTGGCGTACACCGGCCATGATCGACTGGTATGATTTCTAACGCTATTTCTTGAGGGCGCTGGTATGGGTGGCAACGCACAGCCATTTGCCATTCATGTAAACCCACGTGTCCGTGAATCGCCCATAATGATCAAAGGGCCTACCTTTGTTAAGACCTTTGGCGTGGTAGATTCCGGCAACCACTGCGACATTGTCGTACAGGAAGATCCGCTCGCCACTATTGGTCATAAGGCTGGGAGCGTAGGAGAGGTCTTTGTTATCGGCCAGGAACTGGGCCTTGTTCATGAAAGTACCATCATTGTCCGTACTGATGAAGGAATCCCCCACCAACCCGTCCAGCGCCTTCGAATCGTGATGCAACTGGGCCTGGTTCCAGGCATTTTCCAGCGCGAGCAATAAGCTCTCGCTCCCGTGCGTGGACCTAGCAGGATTCTGAGCATTGGCCAGACAACCAGCAAGCCAGAGGAAACACACTATAACTCTCGTCTTCATCATCCCGATGCCCCTCGGTGGACAATCGATGCCAGCATACTACCGGAATGCTGATTGATTTCTGCGTAATGGGGCGTTTGGGTTGTTGAGATGACATAGTATCCGCGTTTCACTCCGTGGGCCGCAGGCCCATGTAAACTCACAACCGGGGTGCGCTGAGCCTCCGATGACAGGCCGGTTCGTCGACTGTTGCAAAATCGCCACTACACACTCATTCACCTGGAATTGGGCGAACTCGGACGAGAATCCATTTCGTGGGAGGCGCGGGAAGCGACGTGCATCCTAGGCCTAGGTCACGCAGACACGCCGTGGGTTGTCTTGGCGGATGAATGTCGACTACATCACTGAAAGAAACGCTCTGAGTGCCAGAAAAAAACGCCTGCTGATTTGTGGGAACGAATCAGGGAACGGAACTAATATCTCACGGTTCTAAGCGTGCTTCTAGGTTCCGTGCATGCCTGCTAAGTCTCTGATTCTGCGTTCGTGCGATTCTTAAAAGGGCATTGCCCTACCAACTGAGCTACGCGCCCACAGCGGACATAAGCGAGTGAAAATAAACAACTAATTGGATAATGTGCTCTTGACCGGCCCTGCGGCCAGCGCACAAGGCAGCCTCTAACTTGGCGACTCCCGAAACACTTTGCTCCGGCGCGGTCTTGATGTAGTGCTTGCGAGTCACGCTCACGTCTTGGTGGCGCAGTATCTGCTGAACCATCACGTCATCCACTCCGGTGCTGGCGAGTCCACGGCGAAAGCTATGGAATCCCTGCCACTCAGGTAAACTACCATCCCACACGTACCTGTGTGAAATCTCAGCAGCGACGTGAGCGAGTTTTGATTCTCGACAGACCCCCGCAGCGATTCAAAACTGGGCAAAACCCCTTTTGAACTTTAGAGTTGCCGAACGCTCTACCCGATACTAGAATGGCTGCCATCAATCGAACCTGCAAATCTGCTTCGCAAGCAAACCGGAGGGGAAATGAAAGCAAGAACGATCGTACTGACCTTGGCCCTGTGCTTTATTGGCATCGGAGTATGCTTCGCCCAGAACCCCTTTATGGGCACCTGGAAACTGAATGAGGCTAAGTCGAAGCTCGCGCCTGGGACGCCGAAGAACAACAGCGTCGTCTACGAGCCCGCGGGTGATAGCGTCAAAGTCACGATAGATGGAACTGACGGCGCGGGCAATCCGACGCATAGCGAGTGGACGGGCAAGTTCGACGGCAAAGACTATCCCGTCACCGGCGATCCCAATTCAGACTCGCGCTCCCTCGATAGGAGGAGCAAACATAAATTAGGCTTCACTGTGAAAAAGGGCGAGAAGGTTACGACTACCGGTACGATTATCCTATCCGTCGACGGCAAGAGCCGGACGGTGATCTCGAGCGGAACCGATGCCCAAGACAAAAAGTTCAAAAGTACGGCCGTGTACGACAAGCAGTGAACTATCGAGAGGGGCGCGACAAACCACTACAAACAAGTTGCATCCCGGTCGCAACGGTTGTCAGGGCATAGAGTATTCGCTCAGCCACGACACTATTCGAGCACATCTCCACGAGTTGAGGCTAGCGGTTGAAATATCGACATAGCATTCGTTGACCTTGGTACAGGCTTTTTGACCCGTGCATCCGATGTGGACCCAGACCATGTTCTGGGTCCAGTCGGCAAGTGGATTGATCTTCGCCATCAGGAACTGTGAGCCCAGAAGAAGAGAACTTCCTGCAAGCCGTTCGCTGAGGGAGCGACGGGATATGTGCGTCGCGATGCATCCGCAGTGGAAGTGCTGTCGGCGATTCGTGCTGTGGCCGCAGGGAAAGCAGTTGGTACACCCTGATTCTCAGCAGCACTATTCCGCTGCACAGCTCGGCAACTTGCAATTCGGCAAAACCTGCAGCTCGAGCCGGTATTAGGCTTAGCCGAACTAATCTGCTGGGGACTTACCAACGAAGAGATCGCTTCGCGTCTGAATCTCTCAGAACACACCGTGAAGAATCACGTTCACCGCCACGGGGGAAACCCCTTATCCCTCTCTAACCCACCCATTGCATGGTGAAGCCTTGCCTAGCGCTGAAGCCGCCGAAGCCCGCTGATGACCATGCTGCCAACCGGCGGACCTGAACCCATTCCCTCTTTGCTCTAACATGCTTGGTAGACTAGTCAACTTGCCGCACATCTGAAGTTCGCGCGCACCCAGACTAAGCTGGCAGAAGGAGACATGACGAACACTGCCCCGAATGAGCGCGTCATCATCGGCGTAGATATTGGTGGCACGAAGATTGCGGCTGGCCTTGTGGATAACCAAGGGGCGATCCTTACACAACGACGGACGCCCATGATCAGCCACCGCGACGCGGCTTCAGCTGTGGCAAGAGTAAGATCGGCAATCGACGCTGTGTTCGCAGAGGCCGAAAAGTATTCGGTTGATCAACGCTCAGTCGCTGGCATCGGCATTTGCGCGCCAGGTCCGTTGGATCCCAAGACCGGAATCATCATTAATCCACCCAACCTTCCCTGCTGGCGGAATTTCCCTTTGGCTTCCGAGATTGCGCAACACTACGGCGTTCCCGTGGTCGTCGATAATGATGCCAACGCCGCCGCACTGGCCGAGGCCCGATGGGGTGCTGGACGCGGATACCGCAACATTTTTTATGCCACCATCGGTACGGGCATCGGTACCGGAATTATTTTCGACGGACATATCTATCACGGCCGTACCGGCGGTGCCGCCGAGGGTGGGCATATGAGCATCGACTACCGCGGCCCCCGCTGCGGATGCGGAAAGCTTGGATGCATTGAGGCGCTCGCAGCCGGTCCCGCCATCGCAAAAAGAGCACGCGCCAAGCTTGCTGCGGATTCCTCAGGGAGTGCGGCCATTCTTGGCCTGGCTGGTGGCAACCTCGATGCCGTAAGCAGCGAAATGGTCGGAACAGCTTATGTGGCCGGTGACCCACTGGCAAAACAGGTTCTGCATGAGACAACGGAATTATTGGCGCTGTGGCTAGGAAACATCGTCGATCTGCTTGAGCCGGACGTGATGATTGTGGGCGGCGGAGTTGCGGCGATGCTTAATCCATTCTTTGATGAAGTGCGGCGACTGCTCCCGGACTGCTGCGTCAACTCGCGCGTCCAGGAAATACCACTGCTGATGACGCACTATGGCGCGGACGCAGGCATTGCCGGAGGCGCAGCACTTATTCGTGTCCCGGCGTGAGGCCTCCTGCAGCAGCTCCGCGAGCCGCTTTCAGTCCTTAAGACCCGCCACCTTGGCCCGCACTACTGTTATCGAGGCTTTAGGCAAAGTGAACGTGGTTTGCGGACCTGTCGATGCGGTGGTGGCCAAGGGCGGATTGTCTGGATCGGCATGACTGTTCGGTCCGTCGTTGATCCAAACATACTGCTCACTGCCGAAAGTCACGAAGGCGACCGGCCCGGTGAACGACTCAGTTCGTTTGTTCTTGGAATCTTCAAATACAACGCGCACTGTGTGCGGATTGGTTTCGTCACGATTTACCAGCATCAACGACCAGTTCCCGTCGGGACGGCGTACCGCATAGGAAGTCACCAGCACATTTCCCTCATTGTCTTTGACATCGGTGGACGAAGGAAACATGGAATGCAGACCCGAGCGGTGTTGTACCCATTCCAGATTAATCATGTGAGCAGCATAATAAGGAGAGGTGTAGCCCGTGATGTTGTATTTTTCGTCCGAGACAAAATTTGACCACGAGGCCCAACCCAGGCAAGACGGTTCCACGCCCTGGGGCTGAATGGGTGAGTGATAAAAGGCAGCGCCGCCACCTTCAAAAAACGACCCTACATTGTCGGCCAGCCACAACGCCGCAAAAATCGTCGCCATAGGCCCGGTGAGGCTGGCGGCCAGGTGATTCTCCGTCACCATCAACGGGACATCTTTTGGTACTCCGTCATCTCGCCACACCTGCAAGATGTGCTTCATGAGTTGCGGCTCGGTGTAGAGCGTTTTCCAAGTGATGGTGCACGGCTCAAACGGATAGTGCTCGAATGAGACGAAGGCCAAATCAGAGAGGCGGTTGTGCGCCTTCAGATAGTCCACAAAGCGTCCCATCCATGAGGTTCGCCCCTGCGCGTCAGGCCATACGCGTATGTCTTCATTGACCCCTTCAAAAATTGGCCCTCCCAGCTTGAGCTTCGGGTCAATTTTGTGGATGGCGGTGGCCCACTGCAAGTAAAGCGCGCCATAGTCTTCGGGCATAGCATGCTTCCCGTCGGGCTCTTCTCCCAGCTCGATGTATCCGATCGCATAGCCGCGTTTCTCGATGTAAGCAATCTGTGCGGCTGCATCATCGGGCGTGCCGTAGAGCATCGTCACCGGGATCATCGCCGGAAGATTGTTGGTGAGTCCGCTGCTGAAGAAAACGTCGAAGCCGCTGTGCTGGTAGGCACCACTATCGTTCACGTCCTCCTCGGAATGCCAGGGATCAATAGAGGAAACGCAATATGTAGTTTTTCCCTCGCCAGGACCCTTCGCTACTTCAACGAAAGCACCAGTGCCATCAAGCGCGCCCACGGCGATCTGCTGCATCGCATAACCAACGCAATTGCGAATGTCGTCCGGGCCATGTTCGTCGCAGGTGTTGGAGGATTCAGTCATCAAGATGCGAAGGTATCGCGTAGAAACAGGCCGGTCCGTGAGCTTCAGGGTGACCGTGCCGCCATGGGCCTTCTTCAGTACTCCGGCGGGGAAAACATTCCATTCCCCTTTCGGTCCTCCGTCGAAATCGAGCGCGTTTGTACCACTCCAATATTCCACTTGGTACGTCGCGGCATATGGGCTGGCCCACTCGATCCGGACGGCACTGAGCGGCTTCTCGGCCTTCAAGTCCACGATCACCCACTGCGGATGCTGGGCATCGCTCTCGCCCGTGAACTTGCTGGTCAGATACGGATTACTCTTCCAATAGGTCAGGTTAGGACCTCGAATAGGACGATCGCCGCTGGTCGCGAAGCCGCGGTGGGGCAACGCATAGGCGAGAATGTAGCGAGTGGGCTCCTTCAATTCGACGCTACCGGTGAAGTATCCACTGCGGTGCGCAGCATCGCTCCAGACGCCATTTTCCGTCCAGTGCCACGCGGCCATGCGGAGCTCAGTGTTGTTGCGGTATGTGATCGGACCCCAGCCCGCCGAGAGGGCCTCCTGGATGATGTGCGGCGTATAGACCTTGTTGATGTCGGTGCGAGACAGGACATCAATCGAACTGCCAAGGGCGCTGTCAGGATCAAACGAATTGATGGCGTGGCCCGGCGTTGCGTCGACGCGAACGGTCGCGGCTTGTTCCGTCCCCGGACTTTGGGCAAATGCAAATCCGGTTTGCGTCATCAACGAAAAGATCGCAATCGCTGTGATGAGGGTTCGAGTGGAGGGTTTCCGCTGAACCCCTTTCCTATTCATCCATCTCAATGCAGTCACCCTCGAACCCTCCCTTCGTCGCATTTCCCGTTTCGCAACCGCAAAACAAGAAGCAGCCGGTCAAAAGAAGTTTCACTGTGTGAAAAGAACGAAACCACACTCCCAGCTTCTTTCACGGGGAATAATAGCATTCACTTTGCTGATAGCACTCGGAAGTACAACGTAAAACCATGCGGGCAATCCTCTTCGAAGAAAAGCCGATCTGTGTGGCGGGGCTTTTTGCTAGATTGCCAGGGCGAGAATGGAGTTCCCGTGCGAAAAATATTAGGCTTTCTGCGAAGTGCAGGCGGGACGTGGAGTCGGAGCCTCTGCGCGCAGACGGGCTAGTTTCCTGAGCGCAAAATCCCGAATGCTTGTTCTTGTCGGCTTCGATGAGTTGAGCAACTTTGGAACCGGTTCCAACCGGTTCGATGAGTACGACGTGTCGCTCGTTCAACAACAGAAAGCAGAACTGCGAGCATGCCCAGCAAAAGAAAAAGGACCGGGAAGTATCGGCAAGCATCTCCGAAAGCCCTCCTCAGGAGTCGAGTTGTTATGTTTATCTTGGGTCGGAATTTCCTCATGCGGGCCGAATAGCGTCATGATTCTAACCCCTTGAAAAGAGAAGAAAGAGGTGGTCCTGTTCCATGCGCGACGTTGCCTCAATGCGTTCGGAGGAATACAGCAGATTTATCCGCCGTCGTTCAACAAAAGTTTTCGCATCTTTTTGCCAGCTTAGCAAATCGGATGCGTATGTGTTAGCGAAGTGCATGCGAGCGGGATTGAACGATGGGCTGGCTTCGCCGAAGTCGGGTGACGAGACCGCGCCCTTCTACCTGGGGATCGTGCAATTGGTGCCATGGTCACGCATGCCCCACCGCTCGACCTTCGGAAATCACGCTGGGAACCGCTGCTCACCGAATTTCTGAACACTTGTCAAAAGTAAGGGGACATTATGGCCAAACGGATGATTCTCATGCTGGTCGCGGCCGCGCTGCTGGTCGGGGCTCTTGGGTACTTCAAATTGCGGCAAGTTCAAGCGGCTGTAAAAGGTGGCGCCTTCCAGCCACCTCCGGCAGCGGTGACCACAATTGTCGCTAAGCAGGAGACGTGGCCGTCAACACTTAGCGTGGTGGGAACGACGGCGCCCGTACATGGTGTCACCGTGAGCGCCGACCTGCCTGGGACCGTCGACACAATCACCTTTGATTCCGGCAAGTTCGTTCATGAGGGAGACGTGCTCGTACAGCTTGACACCCGGCAAGAACGAGCCCAGTTGGCCGCCATGGAGGCGCAGCGTGATCTCGCAAAGATCAATTACGACAGGATGCGGCAGCTGGTGAATGGAGGCGTTATCTCCCGGATGGACTATGACAAATCGACAGCGGAGCAAAGGCAGACGGAAGCAAACGTTGGAGAAATCAAAGCGACGATTCAGCGGAAGACGATTCGGGCGCCTTTTTCGGGAATCTTGGGTATCCGGCAAGTCAACCTGGGGCAGTACATGTCCGCAGGCACTGCAATCGTCTCTTTGCAGGCATTGAATCCCATCTATGCCAACTTCAACGTGCCACAACAGGTAATGAGCCAGATGCGACCGGGACAGAACGTAAAGATTTCGACCGACGGTGCGAGTGGCCACGAGTACTCGGGACGGGTGAATGCGCTCGAGTCGACTGTGGACGAATCTACCCGCAACGTTCAGGTGCAGGCGACGCTGGCTAATCCTGAAAACAAACTGCGTCCGGGCATGTTTGTTCAAGTGGAAGTCGGGGTGGGGGCGCAGCGTTCGCTATTCCCCCTACCGGCATCCGCAATTAACTACGCGCCCTTCGGCGATTCTGTCTATATTGTCACGGATCTCAAAGGGCCAAACGGGAAAACCTACCGTGGAGTACGTCAGCAGTTCGTGAAAATTGCGGGCGCGCGCGGCGATCAAGTCGGCATCGTGTCCGGTCTTAACCAGGGCGACGAAGTTGTCACCTCGGGTGCCTTCAAACTGCGTAACGGGGCGGCAGTGGCCGTTAACAACAAGATCCAACCGGGAAACAATCCGTCTCCCAAGCCCGAGGACAACTGATGAAATTTACAGATCTGTTCATTAAGCGGCCAGTTCTCGCCATCTGCGTCAACTTAGTTATTTTGATCGCGGGTCTGCAGTCCATCCGGTCACTCAGCGTGCGTCAGTATCCGCGTAGCGACATTGCGGTCGTCCAGGTCTCTACGGTGTACGTCGGCGCCAATGCTGACCTGGTTCGAGGATTTATTACTACCCCGTTGGAGCGTGTGATCGCCAGCGCCGACGGCATTGATTACATGGAATCGTCGAGCGCGCAGGGAATTAGCACGATTACCGTGCATTTGAAGCTTAACTACGACACGAATGCGGCACTCACTCAGATACAGGCTAAGGTCGCACAGGTGCGTAATGACCTGCCTCCTGAATCCCAAGCTCCGGTCATTGACCTCGAAACCGCAGACACTCAATTTGCCGCAATGTACCTGGGGTTCTCGTCCTCTGATCTCGATGAGAACCAGATCACGGACTACATGACGCGCGTTATCCAGCCCAAACTGAGTGCGATCAGTGGCGTCCAGCGCGCCGACATTCTTGGTAAACGTACGTTCGCTATGCGCGTCTGGCTCAAACCGGAAAAGATGGCGGCTCTTGGAATCACGCCATCTGCGGTGCACGATGCGCTGGCCAACAATAATTACCTTTCAGCCCTGGGGCGAACCAAAGGCTCCATGGTGTCGGTGAACCTGGTGGCGAACACCGATCTGCGCACAGCCGAGGACTTTCGCCAACTGGTGGTGAAGCAGGACAAAGGAACGATCGTTCATCTCGGCGAAATTGCTGACGTTGTGCTGGGCGCGGAGACCTACGACGAGGATGTTCGCTTTAACGGCGAGGCTGCGACTTTTATGGGCATCTGGGTGCTGCCCACGGCCAACTCACTCGATGTCATCAAACAAGTTCGCGATGTCATTCCGCAAATTCGAGAGCAGTTGCCGGCCGGTATGAAGGTCGGCATACCCTATGACTCGACCGCCTACATTCAGGACGCGATCAAAGAAGTCTTGAGTACCCTGACCGAGACCCTCCTCATCGTTGTTGTGGTCATCTTTTTGTTCCTGGGTTCGTTCCGATCCGTGCTTATCCCCGTGGTCGCAATTCCCATTTCACTCATCGGCGCGGTCTTCCTGATGTTTGCGGCCGGTTTCACCATCAACCTGCTGACTCTGCTGGCGATTGTGCTGTCCGTCGGCCTGGTCGTGGACGACGCTATCGTGATGGTGGAGAACGTGGAGCGGCACCTGCATGAGGGCAAGACCCCTTACCGCGCGGCCATCGACGCAGCCCGTGAGTTGGTAGGTCCGATCATCGCGATGACCATCACCCTGGCCGCGGTTTATGCGCCCGTTGGCGTCCAGGGAGGTTTAACCGGTGCGTTGTTCCGTGAATTCGCTTTCACTCTCGCCGGGGCGGTACTGGTGTCTGGAATTGTCGCGCTGACGCTATCACCGATGATGGCTTCCAAGTTGCTGCGCGCAGGCGATACCGAGCGCGGCTTCGCGGGATGGGTCAACCGCCGTTTTGACAGCGTGCGCAACGCTTACGCCCGGATTCTGACGGGCACGCTGCAATACCGGCCAGTGGTTCTCGGGGTTTGGGTGATCGTGGTGCTGTTGGTTGTGCCGTTTTATATCTTCTCCCAGCGCGAGCTTGCACCGGCGGAGGACCAGGGTGTGGTCTTCGGAGTTGTGCAGGCTTCCGCCAACTCAACCCTCGATCAGACCAAGCTTTTCGCCTCGCAGATCTACGATGTTTACCACGCGATTCCCGAGAGCGAGAGCATCTTCCAGATCACTGGTCCTAACGGCGGTTTCGGAGGCATGGTCACCAAATCATGGAGCCAGCGCAAGAAGACCGCTCAGCAGCTTCTGGTCCAGTCCACTGGGCCCTTATCGAAGATCGCTGGCATTCGCGTTATCCCGCTCACACCACCGCCGCTGCCGGGGGGAGGCAACTTCCCCGTGGACTTCGTCATCGCTTCGTCGGCGGAGCCTGAGCAACTCGTCCAGTTCGCCAACCAGCTCGTGGGCAAGGCCTTCGCCAGCGGAATGTTCATCTTCGCCGACTCGGACCTGAAGTTTGACCAGCCCCAGACCGAGGTGGTCTTTGATCGCGACAAACTGCGCTCCCAAGGGGTTGACCTGAGCCAAGCCGGCAAGGATCTTTCGACCCTTCTCGGCGGAAACTATGTGAACCGTTTCAGCATTCAAGGACAGAGTTACAAGGTCATTCCGCAGGTCAAGCGCGTGGAACGTTTGACGACCGATCAACTGGCGCAGATCTATGTAAAAGGATCGGACAACAAATTGGTTCCGTTGTCCACCTTCGCCACCCTGAAGACCACCACCGAGCCGAGGGAGCTGAAGAAATTCCAGCAGCTTAACGCTGTGCGGATTCAGGGCGTGGTGCCCCCGAACGTCCCGCTCGATAAGGCACTCACTTTCCTGGAAGACGAAGCCAAAAAGATATTGCCTCAGGGCTTCACGGTTGACTACGCGGGCGAGTCTCGCCAGCTCCGCGTTGAGGGCAGCAAGTTTCTCGGTACCTTTTTGCTGTCAGCCGTCCTGATCTATCTGGTGTTGGCCGCGCAATTCGAGAGCTTCCGCGATCCCTTCATCGTCCTTGTCGGCTCGGTGCCGCTAGCCATCTCTGGGGCACTCATGTTCTCGTTTCTGGGGCTGACGACGCTTAACATCTACAGCGAAGTAGGACTGATCACTTTGGTTGGTCTGGTCTCGAAAAACGGCATCCTTATTGTGCAGTTTGCAAACCATCTCCAGGAAACCGGAAAAGAAAAGATGGCTGCCGTCATTGGAGCAGCCGAGACTCGCCTGCGGCCGATTCTCATGACGACCGCCGCCACCGTCGCCGGTCACTTCCCGCTTGTACTCGCGAGAGGTCCCGGGGCTGGCGCGCGCAATAGCATCGGGATCATGCTGGTCAGCGGCATGATCATAGGCACGCTCTTCACTCTATTCGTGGTGCCGTCTATCTACATGCTGGTAGCTCGGAAGCATGCGGCCATTGCTGAACCGGGAGACACCGCGGAAGCTGAGCCGGAGCTCGAGGGAGCAGTAATCTGATCTTGTTCATCTCGATCGCGGTTTTTTACGCCTAATGTAGACGTAAACCGGCCGCGGGAACTGGTCAGCGTTCCGTCTCCTGGAACAACTTAGATAGTTGACTAGGTCAAATAATTAATTGACAATAGCAATGACTTGAACCCCCGCATGATGATCGGGAATCCATCCGGACTCGACTATTCGATTGCGCGAGCGAGGCGATTCAACCGTTTCTATACCCGGCGTATTGGTGTCCTCGATGAAGGCCTCTATCACACCCGGTTTTCTCTAACCGAGAGTCGCGTCTTATACGAGCTCGCTCATCGTCCCAATCTCACCGCGACGGCATTAGGAAAGGATCTGGGGCTGGATCCTGGATATCTCAGCAGGATTGTCCATCGATTCGAGAAACGGCGTCTGATCGCGAAAACGCCGTCGGAAGCCGATGGCCGCCAGAGCCTGCTCCGACTCACTCCGGGAGGGCACACGGCCTTCGCCCCGCTTGACGCGCATTCGCATCAAGAGACGGGAGCGATGCTAAGCCGCCTCTCAAGGCCTGAACAGAAACGCCTGATCGATGCGATGGGTACGATTGAGCTCCTGCTCGGCGGAACTACAGAGAAAGCCACGCCTCCCTACTTGCTCCGCTATCATCAGCCGGGAGATATGGGCTGGGTCGTCCACAGGCATGGCGTTCTTTATGCTCAGGAATACGGGTACGACGAGCATTTCGAGGCCCTGGTGGCGTCGATTGTGGCGGAATTTATCGCCAATTACGAAGCAAAATGGGAGCGTTGCTGGATGGCTGAGCAAGATGGTGCACTTGTCGGTAGCGTGTTCCTGGTAAGAAAATCGAAGACAATCGCGAAGCTACGCCTTCTGCTCGTTGAACCCGCGGCACGGGGTTTGGGTATTGGCGCGCGCCTGGTGAGCGAATGCATACGATTTGCGCGGCACGCTGGATACAAAAAGATTGCGCTCTGGACCCAGAGCGAACTCAAGACCGCGCGCCATATCTACGACAAGGCCGGGTTTAAGCTCGTCGGGAAAAAACCACACTTCAGCTGGGGCAAGAACCTGGTCGCGGAAACCTGGGAACTGAAGCTTTAGCCGGCTGGCGCATGCTGCCCCTTGTAGTACAGCTCGACTACCGTACAATCGTCGCCTAGAGACGTCCCGCCGCAAAACGCAGCAACCGCCGAGAAGATGCCTTCCAGCGTTGGGTCCTTGGCCGCAACCGCTTCCAGCCGCGAGTCTTCGAAGAATTCTCCCATGGCGTTCTCGGCTTCGGTAACGCCGTCGGTTACCATTATGAAACTGTCGCCGGCATTCAGTTGGCAGCGCGAACTTTCATAGGTAACGTCGGCCAGAAGCCCTACGGGCACATTACCGTGTGGTGGACGAATGGCTTCTCCGTTACAAATGAGGAGGGGAGGCACGTGTCCGCAGTTTACGTATTCGAGGTCGCCATCCCGCCGCAGCCGCGCCAGGAGCATGGTTGCATATTTTTCTCCAACCAGCTTTTCGGTAAAGAAGCGATTCACGGCCTCGACCACTTGCAGCAGCGGCATGCCTGCGCTCAGATGCGAATAGATCATCCCCTGCAGCTGGCAGGCCAGCAAGGCCGCCGAGACTCCTTTGCCGCTGACATCGGCCAACACGACCGCCAGACCCTCTTTGGTGTTGAGCGCATCAAAGAAGTCTCCTCCGATCTCTTTGCAGGAGAGATTCCGTCCCCGAAGCCGCGCGAACGGTACCTCGGGAATCTTCACTTGCATCAGCCGTTGCTGAATGCTCGCAGCGATGGCCAGTTCCTGCTGGTAACGGCGTGCTTCCTCCTCCGCCTGCACCAGCCGCGCGTTCTCGATCAGTGACGCAGCTTCAGTCGCGATTACGTGCAGAATGTCATGTCCCACCCCTGAGATATCCCGCGAAGCAAAGCGTGAATCCAGGTACAAGACTCCCAAAACTTCTGCGGCCCTGGGGGGAGGCACAGGCGTTTGGACATCGCGGAACGACTGCACACGCATCTTGCGCAGCGGAATGCAGACCACGGTGCGCAGATCGTAAGCAACAATGCTCTGACGCCCCGCCATATCGAGTGATTGGCTGGTATCGCTCAAGAGAAATTCCGAGTTGGAACGCAGCGACTCTTCCAAGATCGAGTGCGAAATGGTCTTGTCATCCAGCAGAGGCTCGCCTTGGGCATTTCGTCCCGCGGCTAGGCGCAGCTTCCCGTCCTCCTCCTTGAGAAAAACGTAGGCGCGCTCGGCTCGGATCAGCCGCAAGGTCACGTCGAGCATGGTCACTAGAATCTCGTCGAGTACCCCTATGGTATTCAGCTTGCGCGCCGCTTCCAGGAAGAGCGTTAACTTCTCCAAGTCGGTGGCTTCTTGCGAGATCTGGATGCCTGAGATCTGGCTTAAAAACTCGCGCGCTGTGTTCGAAGTGTCCTGCGCCGGGTTGAAGATAACGTAGGCCGAGTCGCGCGCGCCGAACTCCAAGCGGTCGTTGCGCTCCAGTTTCTGCCTCTGGATGCGCTCTCCATTTACGAACGTGCCGTGCTTGCTGCCTTGATCGAGCAGGAAGAAATCGCCGTCTTCTAGGACGATGAGCGCGTGGTCGCGCGAGACCCGCGGGTCGGCGATTACTAAATCCTTGTCCACCTTCCGCCCCACGCTGAACGGAGTCCGGTTGAGCACAACCTTGGTTTGCTCGTTACCCTGGACGAAAACCAAGCCCGGAAACACGCCCGAGCCAGAGCTATGAGGATGGGATGTCGTTTTCATGACCTTGAGATGTAACGCCAGTGTATGTTAGTCCGGACTCAACTGCTGTTGACAGAAATATCATCGGAAATCCATCCTCTGGCGGCAAGGGCTTTCGCGAAACCAAGGCTAGCGATTCTGCCACGCCTTCGATAGACTCGGCGGCGTGCTCCCCGTGGCTGTTACTCGACCCCACTCTCTCATCCGATGGATGAAGACCCTGATGCTTCTGATCCTATTGAGCGCCCTCACCGTATTTTTCTGCGCGCACTTCTCCGCGTCCTCCGACGGAACCGACTTTCCTGACTTCTACTCCGCTTCGCGTTTGTTGATCGCAGGCCACGGACACGAACTCTACGATGCCCAAGTTCAGCGTCAGTTCCAGTCGCGTTACGTGGGACGAGTCGGCACGCTTTACATTCATCCGCCCTTCGAAGCTTTGTTCTATCTCGCAGTAGCCTGGCTTCCGCTGAACAGCGCCTACGCGCTTTGGACTGTGCTCAATCTAGCATTTCTTACTTTAATTGCACGGAAACTAGCTAGTGAGGTATTGCCGGCTTGGGACTGGCGCCTGCTTCTCATGGCCTCGCTTACCTTTGTTCCCGCGTTGCTGAATTTCTTGCAAGGTCAGGACTCAGTGCTTCTGCTGTTGTTCGTCACTCTTGCCTTCACCGCCCTCAAATGCAACCGCGCTTTCGCCGCAGGGTGCTGGCTTGGCTTGGGCCTTTTCAAGTTTCATCTCGTGCTACCGTTGGCGCTGGTCCTCGCACTGCATAAATGCCGAAAGGGTTTTCTGCGCGGATTTGCTCTTATGGCCGTAGCCCTGGCCGCACTGTCGGCGGCGATCTCAGGATGGGCGGTGTTCGCCGCCTACCCAAAATTCCTCCTTCACCTACGAGAGCAGCCATTTGCCGGAGTTTTTCCGCAAGCCATGGCCAACTTCCGCGGATTGTCCTATCTACTCGTCCACAACGACGGATCGCCTTTCGCGATCTTTACGACCGCGTTCTTGTCGGTGTCCGCACTGCTTATAGCGTTGATCGGGTGGCAAGGTGCGACCGTCGCATCATATCCCATCTGCGCTCCCAAGAACCAAGTGGCCTTCGATGTCGACTTCGGGAATACGATATTGTTTGCGCTCCTGATCAGCTATCATCTCAATCCTCACGATCTCAGCCTCCTTTTGTTGCCGATTTCTCTGCTGCTTTACCGCGTGCGTGTCGAAGGCAGGTTTGCTCTTACTAAACCTGCGCGATGGCTGGTCGAAGGGTTGATCGCACTGTTGTTTCTGCCTCCACTGCACTTGCTGGCATTGGAGGCGCACAGGTACGTAATGGTCGCCGTTCCACTGCTTACCTTGTTGATTGTCTGCACATTCCTCGTACGGCGGAACCGAGCTCAGCAACTTAGTTGACGGGCTGCTGAAGTTATGCGGGCACTCATCGCTGCCAGCCCCATCTTAGGTACGATCGACAAAATCGGCGCTCGGCTGACTAGGACACCCCTGTAGATCGCTCAATCACTTACCCCGCCGGATGATCTGGCAACACGCGGTCCCGCAAGGCGCGTTCTTCCCCGCTCCCAAAAAAGCAGGGCAAGAACTAGCACTGGTAGCGCCAACGTCGAATAAAACGGCAGCCTCCAGGTGCTCTGTGCCCTCGTGGGCGACAGAAGGAAATAAGCAGCGCTTAAAGTCAGGCTGCCGATCCACGACCACGCCAAAACAACCACGGCGACCGCATACAGCAAGAGTTCGATTGCTGGCGCGCGACTCCTGACCGCCCATTGCCGTGCCAGCCACAAAATTGCGGGCAAAAGTAGCACTTGGTTATAAGCAGTAACGGGCACTATCACTACCGTGAACCCCAGCACCAGGGCAAGAGCGTGCGCAAATTCGGGAGTGTCTGCCTTTTGACCCCGCGTCCTCCACGCCACGATTCCGCACGCTAAACCGGCAACAACACCCAGCGCCAGTCCGACCCGTGGACCGAGTGTCCCATCGGCCAACAGATCAAGGGCCGATTGGTTTTGCGCATATTGATGATATTGGCGGAGTGCCTCTGCGAACATCCGCCACCAGCCGGGTAATAGAAATTGGGCTCCCGCAAGCAGCAGCGCCATAAGCGAGACAAATCCAAATACCAGCCGCCGCCGCGCCCGCCACTCACTGGATGCCCACAACAGCAGCCAGACCACAATGGGTCCGGCCAGCTGCGGTTTGATGGTGGTCAGTGCTAATAGCGCTCCGGAACAAAATAGATACCCGTTCACAGCACAGGCCGCAGATACGGCCAAAAACCCCCCCACCAGCAGACTCAACTGCTGGAGTTTAACGCCCTGCGCTACTGGAAAACTGCCTAGAGTGAGTGCGAGACAAATCGCCATCGTCATGGGCGGTAGCTTCCAACGCAATGCCATTAGCCACAGGGGAACGCTTGCCGCGCTCAGCGCTACGAGAATCCAACCAAAAACAATCTGCACCGCGGGAAAGGGAAACCCGACAAACGGCGCCAGCAAGAACACAACATAAGCGGGGTAAGTGAAGGCTTCCTGATCGCTGGGATCGTCCGGACGCGAAGCATCAAGGGGGCGCCCATAAAATCCCTGTTGAATTTCCACTGTAACGTCGTGGCTGTAGGGATTGCGCCGGTGAAGCAGCAACTCACGGGCTCCCAGCCACCTTGGGTAAAGGTCGGAAAGATTACCGCGCGGCCGGTTGTGAGCCGTTGCATCTCGAACTTGCTGCGGTATCAAGATCCGCTCCACGTAAAACCACATGCTCGCCACCGCCAGCAGCGTAAGAACGATAGGAAAGGCGGATCGCGGGCGTTTTCGCAATCGGGGTGATCCCAATTTGGACGAGTCTTTAATCAAACCGATTCATGTTACAACTTAGTGGGCGAAACATTGTTCAATGCGATGGCGCATCGCGGTCTCGATGGCAATTGGGGTTGGCAGCGGGGTCTACTGCTGGTTCCTGCTTATGCATTTTCACCTTGGCGCCGGGGACTTCAACTGGGCCGTCTGGGCTGCCGAAGACCTGCTGGCGCACCGCAATCCTTACGCCCGACCAATGCAGTTGTATCCTCTCACCTGCGCGGTCTTTGGCCTGCCCTTTGCGTGGATGCGCCCCGAAGCTGCCGGAGGCGCGTTCTACGGAATCAGTTCGGCCCTCATGGCCCTTGGCCTATCGCGCTATGGTTATCGCCGGTTGCTGGTCTTCCTTGCCTACCCTTATTGGGCCGGCATCATCGAGGCGCAATGGACACCCCTTATTATGGCCAGCGCGTTCTTTCCCCTCCTGTTGCCAGCCACCTTAGCAAAGCCACAGTTGGGACTTCCGGTCGCACTCACCACACCAACTTGGCGAGGTGTACTGGCCTGCACCATGCTAATAGCGCTCTCACTTCTCGTTATGCCAGGATGGCCGTGGTTGTGGGCTGGCCATTTTTACCTCTACAACCGCTTCGTGCCACTGCTGATCGTCCCAGGCCCCTTGCTCGCTCTAGCTCTTCTCAGGTATCGCGACCGCGATGCGCTGCTCTTGCTGCTGGCTGCGCTGATGCCGCAGCGCTGGTTCTACGACACCTTCATTCTTTGGCTGATTCCCAAGACGCGCCGGGAAATTATCTGGACGATTTTCTTCAGTTGGGGCGCGGGTCTCTACCGCTGGTATCATGCACCACATAGCTACATTGAGGTGGGACGGTGGATGGTGCTGTTCATGTACCTGCCTATGTTAGCCGTGGTGCTGCTTCGAAAAGCAGCGGAAAAACCATCCATTGCCACCGCTTGATCCGTGCGCTCAGGCGATTGTTCTGCCGCGATGGTGTTGGTCAGGCTCCAGCACCCAACGGAACGCTTGGGGGACAAGGCGCCATCAACTAATTTGCGAGCCACAATCTTCATTCCAGCCTGCACTCCGCTAATGCACGTGAGAGTCAGAATTCGCCAGGACAACCCTCCCAAGATTTCAATAAGGCGGAGATCGACCCGGCAAGAGCCAGCAGAACAAGTCCCATCAAGCGGAACTGGCCTACACGTAAAGCCAGTATCCAGGACAATGGAGTGCATAGCAGCACAGCAACGGCTGCAATAAAGAGTGTTCGCGGCCATCCGGTGATTTCAGAGCCTTCGAAGATGTTTTTGCTGAGAAGGAATAAGGGCAACAGAAGCAATGTCATGTCATAGCTATACGAGTAATAGCTCGTCGCTAGTATCACCACGATCGAAAAACAGAAAGATGCGGCGACAAAACGCCGCTCATCGCCCCGCCAAGATCGGGTTGCAACGATTACCCCAATGATAACCATTCCCCCAAGAAACCACTGCGCGACCGCAGGAAGAGGCCCGTTTCCGAGGAACGTGGTCACAAGACCACGAACGTTTGGCATACTCTGCGGTGTGACCATTCCGAGTTCAGACGACTGGTTAAGGCCCCACAAATATCTCGGATAGGCCAAGATTCCAGCCCAATCTACCAACATCAGCGAGACGACGAACAGAAGCGAAGCCGTTGCCAGGAACCCCATCACTAAGCTGCTCTTCTTCCGCAGTAAAAATATCGCGACAAGGGGAATGATCAAGTGGAACTTGAACAATCCCAATCCCAGCACCACTCCGCATTGAACGTCCGCCCCGCGCAAAAGCAGTCTCAACGCGAATACCAGGATCAACAACAACAGGATAGAATCTTGTCCTTGTAGAAGATCGAAAGCAGCCGGGAAGAAGGCCAGGCACAACAGGCCCTCCCAGGCATGAGCAGAGATCGCCTCGCCCTTGTGACCTTCGCGAGGCAACAGGAACGGGATCGTCAACAAAAGAATCGTCTTCAGTGCCATCCAGACCACGCACGCGGTCGGATAGGTCAGATAAGCAAGAGGAAGAAACACAAGGGCTTCGAACGGCGGCCGAACGTAAGGCAGAGGTCCGCGACGGATCTTGACCGTCGAAGCAAATTCCTGCTGCACTTTCCACTGGAGGGCAGGGTCGTAGAGTCTTGGGCTCTGACCGCTCTGGACGATCCTGCCGGCGGTATAGAAAGACGCGAAGTCGACGTATCCCTGAAGAATCGGATCGCGCACCTGCCAAATCATCCAAGCATTAAGCCCTGCGAACCCCAGCAAACAAAGCACTCCCGATCGGAACGCGAAAGAGCTGATCAGGCGGGAATTTCCTTGAGCCGAAAGCGAGACGTTGCGCATTTTGGTACAAGAGGAGCAATTCTATACTGGTTTGTGACCGCCACGGTATGATCCATCCGCGTGCTTCACCTGCTCGAAACCCGACGCATTTTCATCCTGATCCTGGTCTCGGGCCTGTTCCTTGTAGGGGCGCGCAACGTCTCTGATCCCGATCTGTGGTGGCATCTCAAGACGGGGCAGTACATCATCGCGCACAAGACAGTTCCACACAGCGATGCTTTCTCCTACACGCGAGGCGGACAGCCTTGGGTAGCCCACGAGTGGTTGTCGCAACTTTTTCTCTATGGGCTCTATCGAACGGGGGGATGGGCGGGACTCATTCTGGTTTCTGCCGCCATCACCGCCGCAACTTTCTTCCTGCTGTATCTGCGTTGCGCCGAGACTCCATACGTTGCCGGATTCGTTACGGTTTGGGGAGCCATCGCCGGGGCGCCTTCCTGGGGAGTTCGGCCACAGACACTGACGTGGCTGCTGGTCAGCCTGTGGTTGCTAATTCTTGATCGCTCCAAAGCGAAGTGCCTCCTTCTCTGGTGGACGCTCCCCTTAATGTTGCTGTGGGTGAATCTGCACGCCAGTTACGCACTCGGCCTCGTCATTCTGGCATTGTTCATCGCTGCTGAACTTGTGGAAGTCTGGTTCGGACTTGTCGCCGTACAGCAGGCGCGCCCACATTTACAAGCACTGGCGCTGACCTTCCTGTTCAATTTGACCCTGGTGCCGCTGAACCCGAATGGCGTCCGGTTGTATTCGTATCCACTCGAGACCTTGCGCTCTCGGGCGATGCAGGATTACATCGTCGAGTGGTTCTCTCCTAACTTGCACAGTCGGGAATTCTGGCCGTTCCTCCTCCTGCTTCTCGGAACGATCGCGGCTCTAGCCTGGATCCCCCGCGCAGTCCGCGTCCACAATATTCTGCTGCTGCTCGGAAGCGCCTATGCCGCACTCTTCTCCATGCGAATGATTCCATTTTTTATCTTGATCGCGGTCCCTATCCTTTCGCGGCAGCTCCACGACTGGATTGTCCTTAGAAAGTCCGGCAACCCTGAATTCGAGCCCGTAGGTCCGGCAACCAAGGCTCACAGGACCCGCTTCTCGCCCAAATTATTGCTCAACACAGTGATTGCCACGGCTATGATTGTTTTCGTCTGCCTGCGAGTCGTGCGAGTCCTCGAACAGCAACCCCTGGTCGAACAAGCACACTTCCCTGCTGGCGCCGTTGAATTCCTCAAGATGCACCCGACCGACGGTCCCGTCTTCAATCACTATGATTGGGGCGGCTACCTGATTTGGAAACTGTATCCGGATGCGCCAGTCTTCATCGACGGACGTGCCGATCTTTACGGGGAGCATCTGCTGAAGCAATTCGCGGATACGTTTCAACTGAAAGGCGACTGGAAACAGACATTGAATCAATGGCATGTGAAAACCGTGGTCGTACCAGCAAACTCTGCTCTCGCCGAGGCCCTCCGTCGCCAGGCCGGATGGACAATCAGCTATGCGGACCGGCAAGCGACCATCTTCACGGACACAGGTCGCGTTTTCACGAGTCATACAGCCATATCCGGTCAGGAACTAGCCCCGGAAGGCGACTGATCGAACTCCAAAGCGCCCCGCTCGAGCCGCCTGGAGGTATGCAAGAAATTACGCCTATCGGGCAATTTGCAGGGTATTATGGTTTGTCGTTTTGGTTAATTCCACGAAGCTGACCGTAGTCGAGGAGATGCCGTTGCCCCGGCAACGATGTCTGAAGTGCGCGTTGAGGTGGATACCGGTCAAGAAAGGCATCTTGGGAAGGAGGCTGGCAGAGTATGGAACTTTTGCGGAGGCTTGGTTGTGACGAAAAAGGGCAGGATATCGCTGAATATGCCGTGATGCTCGCCGTGATTCTGGTGATTGTGGTAGGTACAGTGCGGCTCATTGGCTCCAACGCGAACAATGTATTTTCCCAGGTCGCCAGTTCGATTCAGTAAGTTCTGCTGACGCAGGCGAGGCGCTCTTGAGTTGCTTCGAGACCCTGTGTGTTGTCCTGGTCCGGTCTCGTGTTTGCCATTGTTGAGAAATGTTATGAATCGTACTCGTCTGTTGATGATCGGAGTCGTGGCTCTCGCACTGGGAGCACTGGTAAGCGTCGTGGTGTACCGGAACTTGCTGTCGAAAGGTGGCGGACAACCTGGCGTCGACGTGATGGTCGCCGCCGACGATTTGCAAGTTGGCGCCAGGGTCGAAGAGCACGACATTAAGATTATTAAGATCCCTGTTTCTGACATTCCGCCAACCGCTCCCCGCCGGAAGGCTGACGTTCTCGATCACGGCGTGATCCTTCCGATTGCCAAGGGAGAGTTCCTCTTGTCCGGCAAGCTGGCTGGAGAAAATGCTGGGTCTGGTTTGCCTTCTCTAATCCCACCTGGGATGCGCGCAGTATCGGTGCGCGTAAACGAGGTCGTCTCCGTCGCCGGATTCGTCGGCCCCGGAACTCGTGTGGATGTTCTCCTCACCGGCACGCCGGCCGGTAGCGCAGAGCAGCAGACCACCACCGTCCTGCAGAACGTCGCGGTGATCGCTGCCGGCCACACCCTTGAGCGCACACCATCGGGCGAGGCCCAAAACACTCCGGTAATTACACTCTTGGTTTCTCCCGACGATGCCCAACGCCTCACTCTTGCGAGTTCGGAAGGCCACATTCAGTTGGTTTTGCGTAATCCGCTCGACACACGACAGGATGAAGTCGCGGCGGCCCGTACCGCAGGCCTTTACAAAGGCGTGCTTGCCCCTGCCAAGCCGACGACACATCCCCATCCGGCGAAGAAGATGGAATCGCCTGCCCCCGCTCCCACGGTTTACGGTGTGGAGGTGTATCAGGGCGACAAGAAGCCGGACGTTATCAAGTTCCCCGAGCAGGGTGACGGACCCAAATGAGTGCAACGGCGCTCGTCCCGCGCAGAACTACAAAGCAGCCCGCGTTTCGTCATGTGGAGAAAAATCTGACGACGAACTTTTCGGCCGCACTACTGGGGGCAGTGTTGTACCTGTTCCTTCTCCCAGTAGCCGCGATATCCGAGGCCAGGGCACAACAGCCTGCGCCCGCATCTCCCGCAGGTGATGCGGCTCAGAACCCGTCTTCGGTCCCCACCGGCACCCAGACCACCACCCTTCCTCCGCAATCAGCACAGCCTCAAGGCTCCGCACCCCTGCGTGTCATGGTGGATAAATCGCTGCTGATTAACACCACGGAACGGCTGAAACGTATTTCTGTCACCGACCCGAATGTCGCGTATGCCACGGTCATCACGCCCACTCAGATCCTGGTTCATGGACGCGCGCCCGGAGAGGTTTCCTTACTCATCTGGGACGAACTGGAGCGTTCGCGTAGCTTCGATCTCCGCGTAGACGTAGACATCAGCGCCTGCGCGGAGGAAGAACGTCGCGTCTTTCCCGACGAGCAGATCACGGTCACGCCTTCACGCGCTGCTGTCGTGCTCTCGGGACACGTTTCCACCGAAGATGTGTCCAAACGTGCGGCCGAACTCGCCGGAGCCTACTCCAAGAACGTGGTAAATGTACTTACGTTTGGCCCCGTGGGCGCTCAGGAGGTTCTACTTCAGGTGAAATTCGCCGAGGTAGACCGCAGCGCATTTACACAGCTGGGCGCTAATTTCATCTCCACTGGCGCTGGGAATACGATTGGGACAGCCACCACAGGTCAGTTCGGAGGATTCGGAAATCAACTGATAGGTCAGTCCGCAAGCACCGAAACGATCAATAACGTTTTGAACCTTTTTCTTTTCCGGCCTGATATTCACTTCGGAGCCGTTATTGAGGCATTGCAGACAAAGAACTTGCTTCAAATCCTGGCCGAGCCGAATCTGATCGCGGTCAACGGTAAAGAAGCCAGTTTCTTGGCTGGCGGTCAGTTTCCATTTCCGCTGGTCCAACCCGGTCAGGGATTCACGGCCGTTACAATCTCCTTCAAGGATTTCGGCGTCAAACTGCAATTCACTCCCATCATTATGCCGAACGGTAACATTCATCTGAAGGTTGCGCCCGAAGTGAGCACTCTAGACTTCAGCAATGCTTTGACCATCTCCGGCTTCACGGTTCCAGCCTTGAGCACCCGCAAGGCGGAAACGGAATTTGAACTACAAGATGGACAGAGTTTCGTTATCGCAGGGCTGATGGACAATCGCGTTACTGACATCTACAACAAGATTCCCGGCCTTGGCGATATCCCGATTCTAGGCAACTTCTTTCGCAGCAAGAGTCTGCAGAAAAACAATTCGGAACTAATGGTTTTGTGCACCGTTCGTAGGATTTCACCCAGTGGACAAGCGCCAACTCCCCCCACGAATCCGCAGCCTTTTTTGAATCCTGAAAAATTCGATAAAACCAATCCTGCTAGCATTAAATAAGGGGCATGAAATAAGGGGCATGCACAAGTGTTAAGATCGCGGCCTAAGCTTGGAAGCCCAGTCCCCTCTCACAGAATTGGGCGTTGCACTTTCTAGGAGTGACTTTGGAGTAAAGACCGCAAGCAGGAACTTTCCGACCCGTTGTCGGCCTGCCATAATACAGAAAATAGCGTTTCGCAGTTATGCCCGAACTTTCTGTAGTCATCGTCGCCACCGACAACGAACAGCGTACCGTGCTTCAGGTGCTGGTGGACGGAACCAGCGTCGCCCGGACGGTGCATACCTGCGCCAGTTTTCCCGTGGCTGCCGCCGACCCCATCGTGCGTCGCGTGCAGGCAGCAAGCCCCGATGTCATGTTGGTGGACATCCCAGCAGATAATCCCACTCCTGCGCAACGCGCGATTGAGCTTCTTCACCAGGAATTGCCCGATTCTGCCGTCTTCGCCATTGGAAGCCTCACGCATCCCCAAGTGATCGTAAATGCCATGCGGGCCGGGGCTCGTGAGTTCATTGAACGTCCCACGACCACTACGGATCTGCTGGAAGCGTTTGTGCGCCTTACCGCCGCTCAGCGTAGGGTCCGTCAGGAGGGCCCCCGAGGAAAGGTCTTTTCCCTGGTAAACGCCAAGGGTGGAAGCGGCGCCACGACGGTTGCGGTGAACCTAGCCTTGGCCTTGCACTCGGCCTACGGAAATACTGCTTTGGTCGATCTGGCTCCCCTCGGCCACGCGGCGTTGCATCTGAACTTGAAGCCGCTGTTTACCGTCGCCGACGCCACCCGCAACCTCCACCGGATGGACGCCTCCCTGCTGGAAAGCTTCATGACCCGTCATGGTGGTGGTCTGCAACTGCTGGCCGGCACTAACGTCCCCGCGGCTCAGGAACCCACATCCGCAGAGTTCGTGCGCCTGTTCGACATGCTGGCGACGCACTACCGTTACGTCGTAGTGGACACTTCCACGCGGCTTGACGCCGCGACCCGGTTGGTAGCCAACCTGTCCGAGTGTGTGCTGCTGGTAGCGCACACCGACGTGGCCTCGCTCTGGAGTGCCGCCCGTGTGCAACAATACCTGGGAGAGACGGGTAATCGCGAGCGGGTGCGACTGGTTCTCAATCGCTTTCGCAAAGTCACTGGTTTCAGCGAATCCGACGCTGAGGCCGCGGCCGGAGCCAAACTTTTGTGGCGTGTTCCGAATCAGTACTTCGCAGCGTCCGCAGCCATCGATCGCGGCATCCCGCTGATGGAGCACAGCCACACCGAGATTGCCCGCTGCTTTGCCGGGCTGGCGCAGGAATTGACACGAGACGACGCCGACGTTAAACGCGCCGCCTGGTCCCTGTTTAAGACGGTGTAAGAATTTATGGCGAATTTGCAGGGTTTCGAGCGTGCCGAATATCAGCAGGTTAAGGCTGATCTGCATCGCAAGATCCTCGACCGGCTCGATCTCGAGAAACTTGGCCGCAGTCAGGGAGATTCCGCACGCGACGAAGTACTCGTCGTCATTCGCAACGCGGTCAACGCTGAGGTCGTCCCTCTTAGCTTCGCCGAGCGGGAAAAGCTGTCGCGGGAAATTCTCGATGAGATCTTCGGATTGGGTCCGCTCGAACCCTTGCTCAAAGACCACAGCGTGTCGGACATTCTGGTGAACCGTTACGATCGCGTCTACATCGAACGTGCCGGCAAATTAGAGCTAACCGGGCTATCCTTTAAAGATAGCGCGCACCTGATGCAGATCATCGAGCGCATCGTATCGCGGGTGGGCCGCCGCGTGGATGAATCGTCTCCTATGGTCGACGCACGCCTGCCTGATGGCTCTCGCGTCAACGCCATCATCCCGCCTCTGGCGATCGACGGTCCTTGTCTCTCGATCCGCCGTTTTGGACGCGAGCCCGTCACCGCCCGCAACATGATCGAGAACCACTCCCTCACGGAGGCCATGCTCGAGGTGCTCTCGGCCATGGTAAAGGGACGCTTGAACATCCTGATCTCTGGCGGAACCGGTGCCGGCAAAACCACTCTTCTCAACGTGCTCTCTGGCTACATTCCCAACTCCGATCGTATTGTCACCATTGAAGACGCCGCAGAACTTCAACTCAAACAGGAACACGTCGTCCGCCTGGAAACTCGTCCGCCCAACATCGAAGGCAAAGGATCCGTACGCCAACGGCAGTTGGTCATCAACAGCTTGCGTATGCGTCCTGACCGCATTGTCGTCGGTGAGGTTCGAGGTGAAGAGGCTTTCGATATGTTGCAGGCCATGAACACCGGTCACGAAGGCTCGCTTACCACGGTCCATGCTAACTCGCCTCGGGACGCTTTAGCCCGAATCGAAAACATGGTTTCCATGGCGAACCTGAACATTCCAGAGCGCGCCGTCCGTCATCAGATCGCATCCGCCGTGCATGCCGTGGTGCAAATCGCGCGCCTCTCGGACGGGACCCGTAAGGTGATTACGGTTTCCGAAATCACTGGGATGGACCGAGATCTGATTGCCATGCAGGATATCTTCGAGTTCGAGCGCCAGTCTGTCGACGAAAATGGCAAGGTGCGAGGCATTTTTCGCGCCACCGGCACACGGCCCCAATTCGCAGACCGCTTAGCTACTGCGGGCGCGCGTTTGCGTCCCGCGCTCTTTGAAGCCAAAGTCGAGGTTTGAAGGACGCTTCAGTTAGGTCGATAATAGAGAATAGCCATGTCCGCCTTGATTGCTATCGTGGTTTTCATCGTGGTCGCCGTCGGCGCCTTCGTCGCAGGCTCGCTCCTCGATCAGCGCAGCGCCCGCGCGCGACTCATGAAGGAGCGCCTGGCCACCGTTCAAAAACCTGCCGAACGGGAGCCCGACGAAGAGCGCGCGGTCCTACGCGACGAAATGCTCAGCCAGATTCCCGCGTTGGACACTTTTCTGCGTCGCTCCGAGCGCGTTTCGGCCTTTCAGAAAACGTTGTCCCAGGCTGGCATGCAACTCCGCGCCGGCAACTTCTTAATGCTGTGCGCCGGGGCCGGAGTACTCGTCGCGGCTCTCGTATTTATCTATAGCCGGAATCCTGCGATTGCTTGGGCGGGGATGTTCATCGGCTTTGTACTTCCATACTCTTTCGTCTCTTATCGGCGCAACAAACGTTTTGAGAAATTCGAGGAGCTTTTCCCCGAGGCCATCGACACTCTGGCACGCGCCGTGCGCGCTGGGCACGCCTTTACGACTGCTCTGGAGATGATTTCCGACGAAGTTGCGGAACCCGTCGCCGGCGAATTTCGCAAACTTTATGAAGAACAAAAGTTCGGCATGCCGGTTCGCGACGCGCTGGTCAACCTCACCGAGCGCATACCTTTAGTCGACGTCAAGTTCTTCGTCACCGCGGTCATGCTGCAACGCGAAACCGGCGGCAACCTGGCCGAAATCCTGGACAATCTGTCGTACGTGATCCGAGAGCGCTTCAAGATTCAGCGCCAGGTGCGGGTCTATACTGCCCAGGGACGGCTCACCATGGCGCTGCTCATGGGTATGCCCCCCATCATCATTACTACTATGTTGATACTGAACCCAGGCTTCATTCGTCCGCTTTTCACGGATCCGATTGGACACGCCCTGCTGGTCGCGGGAATCGCGCTGCAAACGGTTGGATATTTTGTGATTCGGAAGATTATTCGGATCCAGGTGTAGGCATGCCATTGATTCTCGCCATCGTCGTATTCGTGACCGTCGGGCTCGTGGTCTTTTCTTTTGCCGCCGCGGCGGTTGCGCCCTCCTCGGTGCTGGGAGCCCGCCTGCGCGCGCTGGGAGGCCAGCACACCCCGCAAGCAAAAGACAAACCGGCACTCAGAGAACGCCTGGAGCAGGCACTCGCTCCTCTGAGCAAGGCAATTCCCCTTTCCCCTGCCGACGTTTCGCGCACTCGAAGTTGGCTCATTCAGGCTGGCTTCCGCGATGCGCGCCACGTTACTTATTATTTTGGTTCCCGGGTTGCGCTGGCCTTTCTCGGCCTCGCGGGCGTGGTCTTGGTTTCGGGATTCAACAGTCTCTTCATGCTCGCCGGAGTAACCGGCATGGGCTTTTTCATCCCTCGCTTTGCCTTGAAACGCATGATTAAAAATCGCCAGCAGCGCATCCGCCTGGGTCTGGCTGACGCCCTCGATCTCACAGTGATATGCGTCGAAGCCGGACTCGCCCTCGATCAGGCCATGATGCGCGTCGGCCGCGATCTGCATTATGCCCACGCCGATCTTAGCGACGAGTTTCATCTGGTCAATCTTGAGATGCGTGCCGGAAAGCCTCGCGCCGAGGCCCTCCGCAATTTGGTGATCCGCACCGGCGTTGACGATATTCGTGCCTTGGTCACCACTCTGGTCCAGACCGACCGCTTCGGTACCAGCATTGCCCAGGCGCTCCGCGTGCACTCCGACTCTCTCCGCACCGAGCGCCGCCAACGCGCCGAAGAGCAGGCTGCGAAAACTACGATCAAAATGGTCCCTCCCCTGGTGGTATTCATTTTGCCTTCCATCATCTTCGTGACTATCGGTCCCGCGATCATTGAGCTGATCCGGGAGCTTGGGCCGAAGTAACCGGGTCGAAGCAACAATCAGGGACAGAAAAGGAACCCAGGAGTATCGATGCCGGAATTTACCCCAAGGGGCTGCGCGTTCAACCGTACTCGCCAGGTATTCCTGGCTACCACGCTGGCTCTGGCCAATACACACTGGTCTCGCCTGCGGGGCCTGGTGGGAGCTTCGCCGGGTGACTTCGGTAATGGCTGGGGGCTCTGGATTGTGCCCTGTCGGGGCGTTCATACTCTAGCCATGCGCTTTCCCATCGACGTGGTTTACCTTGATCGCGACGGAACCGTAGTCCACATCGATGAGAATCTCAAGCCCTGGCGCTTTGCTCGGGTATGCATCGAGGCGGCGTCGGTATTGGAACTTCCTCGTCAGGCGCTGGCCGCAACTGGAACCGTTGTAGGGGATAAAATTGAAATAACACTCGAAAAGTGTGGTAAAACATCAGCCCGGTGACTGACACGTTACAACTCGACGACACGATCAAACTGAAGGTAATCGGCCTTCATAACGAACCTAAGCTTCTGGTGGAGTGGTCCTCGCCCTGGGAGGAGTTCGTGACTTCCATCCGACCCGCCCTCGCCCGATCTCCGGCGCGCCTGGCCGGTGAAGCTCCTCACGGGATTGTTCCATACCGAGGCATGCTGACCTCCTGGGTCGTGGAATCTCTTCTGCTGGTTGCCGCCATTTTCCTGCCTGCAAGGCTGGCTCGCATGCGCCCGTATGTCCCGCCGCAGTTGCCAACTTACGACGTGCTCTATTACTCGGGCGACGAATTGCCTCAGACCGAAGATCTCGCTGGCGCGAAAGCCGGCGGCTCCGGACGTGCTGGTGGAACGCAAGCACATCACCGTTCCCAGACCATTCGTGTCGCCCGTGGCGGCTCGCTGGCGCCGCGAGTCGTGGATGCTCCCGACCTCAAGTTACCGTCTTCCGCGGGCGCTGTGGCAAATTTGCTGGCCATCAAGCCCACCCCGGGGCCGCCGCCTGCGGAGGGTCTGCATTCTTCCTTGACTCTTCCGAGTCTTCCCACAAGTGTGATCGCCCCTGCGCCCAGAGTCGCGAGAGACCGAAGCTTGAGTTCGCCAGCTTTGAGTTTGCCCGTGATTCCGCCATCACCCAGCGTCTCCGGAGATCGCGCACTCATTGCGCCGGCCCTGACGTCTGGCGTAGTCCCGCCGGCTCCAGGTAATGTTTCCCACGACAAGGCACGCTCTGCGCCCGCTTTCGACGGAAGTATCATTCCGCCCGCGCCCCCGGCCGTGAGCCGCGCAGGCTCGCGCGCTCCGGTACAGATGGCTAATGTGGCGGTTGTGCCGCCGCCGGTCTCCGCGCCTGAACGCGAAGCCGTGCGCGATCCCAAACTGAGTCTGCCTGCGCCGTCGGTGATTGCTCCGCCCCCATCCACCGAGATTTCGCGCGACCTGCACTCGCTCGCCAGCGGTGGTTTACCCGAGCCCTCAAAGGCGGTGATTCCGCCACCAGCGCAGGTCGCTGGCGGAGGTTTCATGAGCAGTCTGCTTGGCAGGTTGATCGGAACCACCGATGTAGTACCGCCACCACCAAGCGTTGGCGGAAATAACAACTCGGCAACCAACCGCGGCGCTCCGGGAGGCATTGTCAGCTCTTCAGCAACCAACATCGTGCCGCCGCCACCCTCTGTGGCTGGCGCTGCCATGGGCGCTGGACCAGCCACGCTGGGAGGAGCGAAAGGAAGCTCGACTGGCGCTTCCGTTGTCCCCCCCACGCCCAGCGGTGGAGGAGGAAGTGGCGGTGGTTCCGGCATCGTAGTCTCCGACCGGCCCGGTCCCAAACTTGGCCTGCCCGGAAGCAGCGCCGGTGCGCTCGCCCTCTCGCCCGCCGGCGGGGACAAGCCCGGCGTGGGCGGCGGCGGTGGAGGATCAGGCATCGGTCACGGTGAGGGCTCTGGTAGCGGCATGACTGGTGAAGGCAGCGGAGCCGCTCGAGCCGGAGCAGGCCGCGGATCAGATCCCAACGCCCGTGGCGGCATTTCTCCGAGCATCGGCCCTGGTGGCACAGGCAATAGCCCCGGTGGCACCCCGGCGGTGCCGGATGTTTCCGTCAGTGGCGGCAGCACAATGGTGACGCTGCCTAGCTTTGGGTCAGACAGCAGCTCCGGTTCAAACCTTCCGCCACGCTCCTCGATCAAGCAACCGCAAGGCCCCGCCATCACCATCCAGGCAACGTCGCGCTCTGGTGGCGCATTCAATTTCTACGGTAAGCTGCCGGGCGACAACTACACGGTTTATATCGACACGTCACTAGGCACCGTGGTGATGCAGTTCGCCGACGCCAGTTCTGCCGGACATCCTTACGCAGGAAGCCTGACTGGTCCTCAAGGCTTGCGCACCGATCTCCCTGCGGGACTTCCCCGCTCGCGCATAGTCATTGCCTGCATCCTCGATGCTTCGGGCAATCTCAAGAGCCTTCGAGTTGACGAGCCCGGCCCTCCCGTTATGACCGCTAAAGTTATGGCGGCGTTGCAAAGCTGGAAATTTCGTCCGGCGATGCGCGGTGGCCAGCCAGTAGAAGTCAACGCCCTTCTCGGCTTCGGCATCGATACCAACGACCGAAATTGAAGATTCGTACTCGACAGCCGGATAGATTCAGCTCCTTAAAGAAAGCCATGCTTGGGCCGGCGCATTCCATGCATACGGCGATGGGCACCCGCTCGATTCCACGGAAGTTCTTCCGACCAGAGTTTTCTTTTCCTTTTTTTTCGTACTCTGCTGGTGGCAGCGAAATTCAAACCAGCACACCCCGAGGGAAGCTTTGGTCCGTTAGTCCATGACTCCATTTCTTGACTCAGTCCTGAAACTCGCCCCTCGCGTCGCCGCATTCGATTGCGACGGCACCCTCTGGTCGGGTGATGTTGGGGAAGGCTTCTTCGACTGGGAGCTCAATCAGAAAAATGTCGTAAGCGATGCTCTCGAACGGTCCATGCGCGCCCGCTATGTAGACTACCGCGCCGGCAATGTGGCTGAAGATCAGATGTGCGGTGAAATGGTCACCATGCATAAGGGCATCTCCGAATCTGTGATGATGCGCGCGGCCGCTGAATATTTTGACCACGCGTTCCCCGGCAAGATCTTTCCTCGCATGCGCGAACTCATCCGCCGTCTCCATGAGGCCGGATGCGAAGTTTGGGCCGTGTCCTCCTCCAATGAATGGGTGATTCGCGCTGCGATGAAGCATTTCGAGATCCCGGAAGACCGCATCCTGGCTGCGGCAGCCAAAATCGAAGATGGCATCATCACCGATCGCCTCATTCGCGTCCCCTCGGGCCCCGGCAAGCCCCGGGCCCTGCGCGAAGTTGTCAAGAAAGAAATTGACGCCGCCTTCGGCAACGCTCGCTGGGACACCGAAATGCTAGCCATGGCCAAACACGCGTTCGCGGTAAATCCCAATCCTGATCTTGAAGCTACCGCTCTCCAGCGCGGCTGGACCATCTACTTCCCAGACGGAACGCACCACCGCTAGGCACGTCGGGTGCCCTACCCTGGTCGCGTTCTTTCGGACAGGGTGGTAACTTTGAGGTTTACAATTGGTTGGCATGTATTCTCCTCAGCTACTCGATCATTTCCAAAACCCGCGCAATGCAGGCGATATCGGCGACGCGGATGCAACAGCGGAAATTGAGAATCCCGCCTGTGGAGACATACTCAGACTTACATTGAAAATCAGCGACGGCCGCATCGCTCAAGCGCGCTTCAAGGCTAAAGGATGCGTCCCAGCCATGGCATGCGCCTCGGCTCTCACTGAGCTGGTTAGCGGCAGTACCTTGGAGGAAACTCGCAAACTGCGTCGGGCGGATATAATCGCGACCGTTGGCGGTCTGCCGCCGGCTTCGACTCACGCCGCCCAGTTGGCAGTAGACGCGCTCTCCGCTGCCTTGAATCGGATCAAAGCCTAGAGTCTGGAATTGGAGCCATGCCCTCCCACACTCCCCGACGCATCGTCGCGCTCCAGCCTAGCGCGACCGCCATCCTCGCCGCGATCGGTGAACTCGAGCGCGTGGTCGCCTGCACCAGGTATTGTGCTGATGCGGTGCCCGAAATCGCGCCTGGATCTCGTCTTATCGTCGCTGACTCCTGGACCGCCCACGCCGCGGAAATCCTCGCCGCTCAACCTGACCTGGTCATTGCCGCCGTTCCCTACCAGGAAAAAGCCATCAGTGAGATTCTGAAATCCGGCGCCCGTTTTCTTGGTCTCGCTCCCAAAACGCTTGGCGATATTTACACTGACATCGCCACGATTGCCGGCACGGTGGGGGCATTGGACCGCGGCGAACAAATCATCGCCGCCATGCAAGGGCGAATTGAAGAAGTCTTGCGTCACAAGCATGGGTCGGAGAACTCGTCGAGGCCGCCGGAGGCGATTTTCTCGGCGTCCCCGGAAAGCAAACCACTGCAGCCGAAGTAAAATCCCGCGATCCCGAAGTGATCGTTGCTGCCTGGTGCGGAGCTGGCGACCGGGTTCCGCTGGCAAGGATCATCTCCGATCGCGGTTGGCAACAGACTCCCGCCGCCCGTTCCGGCCATGTCTACTCGATCCGCGATGAATACCTCAACACACCTGCACCTACCCTTCTTCGCGGACTCGACGCGCTCGCCTGCGCCATCCACCCAGACCTGTTCCCGCAGGCGGAAGGAATCCGCCAAATTACCCTGGGGCCTCAGCTTCTCGCTCGCCAATCCTCCGTCTGAGTTAAGATTTCCTTGATGCCCGTCGCCAGCAGAATTGAAGAAGTGCGCAACGAGATCAGTGAATTGGCCGAGCGATCGGCCAATGCTGACGATCTCATGCGGAAGATGGTGAATCTTCTGCGGAAACGCATGCTCAAGTACAACTGGGCGGGCTTTTACATGCTCGAACCCGGCACTCAACCCCCGGTGCTTGTGCTGGGTGCTTTCGACGGCGCGACCACGCCCCACACCCGCATTCCTCTAAACCAGGGCATTTGCGGCGCCGCAGCCTCCAGTGGCAAGACCATTGTGGTTGACGATGTCAGTCAAGACCCGCGTTATCTCGCCTGCTCGCTCGAGACTAAATCCGAAATCGTGGTTCCCGTCTTCGTCCACGGAAAAATCGCCGGCGAGTTGGATATCGACAG
>WNGK01003864.1_pt1 | contig 34917 bp, 34 predicted proteins | sample 5400601 | NCBI WGS metagenome assembly WNGK01 (sample SAMN13153376, study PRJNA577476) | soil metagenome | isolation source: 60 cm soil or saprolite under Garry oak tree replicate 1 | place: USA:California | collected 2016-06-15 | reverse complement strand
AACGCGGAACGCGGAACAGGCGCTCGCCCCTCTGTTCCGCGTTCCGACTTCCGCGTTCCGCGTTCACACGATTGCCATCGCGTCGCCATAACTGTAGAACCGATATCGTTGCGCAATCGCTTCCCCGTAGGCTCGCATCACGTTCTCATAGCCCCCGAACGCGCACACCAGCATGAGCAGCGTCGAGCGCGGCAGGTGGAAGTTCGTGAGCAGCCGGTCCACCGTACGGAACGCGTACGGGGGATGAATGAACAGCCGGGTCTCCCCGGCGCCCGGGCTGATGTGGCCACTCTCGCTGGCGAGCGTCTCGAGCGTGCGCACGACGGTCGTCCCGACCGCCCAGACCCGACCTCCCGCTTGCCGTCTCTCATTGATGATGCCGGCCGCCTGGTCGCTCAGCCGGTACGGCTCGGCGTGCATCGCATGGTGCGCCAGGTCTTCCGTCTCGACCGGCTTGAAGGTACCGGGGCCGACGTGCAGATCCAGCTCGGCGAGCGCGACGCCTTTGTCGCGCAGCCGGTCCAGCAGGTCGCGCGTGAAATGCAACCCGGCCGTGGGGGCGGCGACGCTGCCGTCGTGCGCCGCGTACACGGTCTGGTAGCGCTCACGGTCGTCGGAATTCGGCGCCCGGCGGATGTAGGGCGGCAGCGGTACCTCGCCGTACTTGGCGAGGGTGGCCGGCGCGTCGAGCGGGCCCAGGAACCTTACGCGTCGCAGGCCGCCGCCCAACATCTCGACGACCTCGACCGCACTGTCGTCGCCGAACCGCACCGTGCGGCCCGGTTTGAGCTTTCCTCCCGGATGCCCCATCGCGAGCCAGGTGCCGTCGGGAAGCTCCCGGACGAGGAGGAATTCCGCCTTGCCGCCGGGGCCACGCAAGCCGCTTCCCACATCCCGCATCCCGCGTAGTCGGGCCGCAATCACGCGCGACACGTTCAGGACGAGGGTGTCCCCCGGCGCCACCAGATCGACGACGTCGCCGAACCGCCCGTGGCGGATCGCCCCGGTCGCCCGGTCCAGGATGAGGAGCCGGCTCGCGCCCCGGTCCGGGAGCGGGTGTTGGGCGATGAGCGAGGGGGGGAGCGAGTAGTCGAAGTCGGAGGCGCGCATGGAAGAACGCGGAACGCGGAACGCGAAACGCGGAACAGATGCGCGTCCTTCTGTTCCGCGTTCCGACTTCCGCGTTCCGCGTTAGCTGTCAAACATCGTCGGCTGGTCGGCCGTTCGGGGCGGCGCAAATCCAAAATGCCGGTACGCGGCACCCGTGGCGCAGCGGCCGCGCGGCGTGCGGGCCAGGAACCCCTGCTGCATCAGGAACGGCTCGTACACTTCCTCCAGCGTGCCGGCATCCTCGCCCACGGCGGCGGCGATGGTGGTGAGTCCCACCGGGCCGCCGTCGAACTGCTCGATGATGGTCTTGAGGATCCGCCCGTCCATGTCGTCGAGGCCGAACTCGTCCACGTCCAATCGTAGCAACGCCTCGCCCGCCACCGGCGCCGTGATCTTGCCGCCGGCACGCACCTGGGCATAGTCGCGGACCCGCTTCAGGAGCCGGTTCGCCACGCGCGGCGTGCCGCGACTGCGGCGCGCGATCTCGGCGATGCCGGCCGCATCCGCGGGGACGCCGAGGATTCCGGCCGAGCGACTGATGATCTGCGCCAGGTCGTCCGGCGGATAGTACGCGAGCCGCTCGACCAGCCCGAAGCGCGCGCGCATCGGCGGCGTGAGCAGGCCGAAGCGGGTCGTCGCGCCGATCAGCGTGAAGCGCTCGAGCGCCATGGGAATGGTCTGCGCGTGGGGCCCGTCGGCGATGCGGACGTCGACCCGGTAGTCCTCCATGGCGGGATAGAGGAATTCCTCGAGCGCCGGGCGCAGGCGGTGCACCTCGTCGATGAACAGGATGTCGTTCGCCTGGAGCGACGTGAGCAGGCCGACCAGGTCTCCGGGCCGCTCCAGCACCGGGCCCGAGGTCGTGCGCACGTTGACCCCCAACTCTTTCGCCATCAGCAGGGCCAGCGTCGTCTTGCCGAGGCCCGGGGGGCCGAAGAACAGGGTGTGGTCGAGGGGCTCGCGGCGCTGCTTCGCGGCGTCGATCGCGATCTGGAGCGACTCCTTGACCTTCGCCTGGCCGACGAACTCATCGAGCCCCGATGGTCGGAGGGCGGCGTCGGTGAGCCGCTCGTCGGGGAGCGCGTCGGGCGTGGTGACCTGCGTGCGGGAGCGGCTGGTCATCGCCCGCGCCCGATGATTCCCGCCCTAAAGGGCGGGCTCGGCCGATGTGCGCCCTTAAGGGCGCACCCGCGCCGCCGAGCCCGGGCTTCAGCCCGGGAAAGGCCGCGCTCACACTCGCTCATGCCGCCCTCTTCCCGATCGGCCGCGCCAGCCACCGCACCGGCCGCGCATCGGCTTCGAGCGCGTGCCTGGTGTGGCAGGCGACGCACGCGTCCGTAGCGCGCGTCGCGCCGTCGGGCACGAGCAGCCGGTTGGTCGAGCCGCAGCGGGTGCAGATCCACTCAGCGGTGGTGGCCATGGTCATCCCTTCGTGAGCAGGTGCAGGGCGCGCCGCACCAGTGTCTCCGTGTCCACGCCCCCCCCGCCGTCCGCCGCGAACGCCTGCCGCAGCGCGCGGTCGGCCTCGACGGTCGCATAGCCGAGCCGCTCGAGCGCGTGTAGCGCCGCCTCCGCCACGCCGCCGCCCGGGGCTCCCGCGCCCGCCGCTTCCTCAAACTCGCCGAGCTTGTCGGCCAGTTCAAGCGCCAACCGCTCGGCCGTCTTCTTCCCGATCCCGCTCACCGACGCGAGCAGTGCGATGTTCCGCTCCTTCACGGCCCGCGCCCCGCGCTCCACCCCGAGCGCGGACATCAACGCGATCGCGATCTTCGGCCCTACGCCGCTCACGCCGATGAGCCGCTGGAAGAAGCGGCGACCGGCGTCGTCCTGAAACCCGTACAGTGACCAGCCGTCCTCGCGCACCACCAGCTCGGTGGCGAGGGTGACCGTCTCGCCCACCGCGGGCAGGCGCTCCATCACGCCCAGCGGGACGACGATCTCATAGCCGACGCCGCCCGCGGTGTGGATCATCACCCGATCCGCCTGCTTGGCGGCGAGACGACCGGCGACCTGGGCGATCACGTCCGCAGGATGTATGTGAGCGCCACGGCCACGCCGTCGGCCGCGTCGGCGGGCTCGGGCGCTTCGCTGAGCCGCAGCAGACGGGCCACCACGCGGCCGATCTGCGCTTTGGGGGCGCCGCCCGCACCGACCACGGTCTTCTTGATGGTCGCCGGGGCGTACTCAGCGATAGCCAGCCCCGCCTGCTCGGCGGCCAGCAGCACGACCCCGCGCGCATGGCCCAGTACGAGCGTCGTGTGGACGTTCCGATGATAGAAGGCGTTCTCCAGCGCGAGCGCGTTCGGGTGGTGCCGTGTGATGAGATCGGTGACTCGTGCGTGCAGCTCGTGGAGGCGTCGGGGCAGGGGGCTCCGGCCGCTGAGCCGGATCACACCGCACTCGACCAGCCGGCCCATCCCCGAGCCGTTCCGGGTCTCGATCACGCCGTAGCCGGTGACCGAGGTGCCCGGGTCGACGCCCAGGACCTTCACGTCACGCCGTCGCCGCCGCCAGCGCCTCGGCGTCGATGTCGAAGTTGGACGACACCTTGGCCACGTCGTCCATCTCTTCGAGCGCCTCGATCAGCGCGAGTAGCTGCTTCGCGTCCCTGCCGTCCACTTTCACGGTGCTCTTGGGGAGCATCGCGATCTCGGCGGCCTGTACCGCGATGCGCTTGCCCTTGAGCTGCTCGCTGATCAGATGCAGCCGGCCCGCGGGCCCGGTGATGAGGAACGCATCGCCCTCGCGCACCATGTCTTCCGCGCCGGCATCGAGCGCCGCCTCCATCACGGTGTCTTCGTCGGCGCGCGTGGCATCCACCGTGATCTGGGCCTTGCGGTCGAACATCCACGCCACCGAGTTCGCGGCCCCGAGGTTGCCGCCGTAGCGCTGGAATACGTGGCGAATTTCCGCGACGGTACGATTGGCGTTGTCCGTGGTCGCCTCGATGAGCAGCGCGGCTCCGCCCGGACCGTACGCCTCGTACGTGACCTCTTCGTACGTCACGCCCTCGAGCTCGCCGGTCCCCTTCTTGACGGCGCGCTCGATGTTGTCGAGCGGCATGTTCTCTGCCTTGGCCGCGTCGATGGCGGTGCGGAGCCGGGCATTGCCCGCGGGATCGCCGCCGCCCTGCTTGGCGGCGATCGTGATCTCGCGGATCAGCTTGGTGAAGAGCGCCCCCCGCCGCGCGTCGGTGACCGCCTTCTTCCGCTTGATCTGTTTCCATTTACTGTGGCCGGCCATGGCTCCTAACCTACAACGCTCACCGATCCGGGTCGAGCATGTCCTCGAACCGCATCCAGCGCCGGTAGAAGTACAGGTCCACGAAGCCGGTCGGGCCGTTGCGGTTCTTGAGCACGATCAATTCCGTGGCGCCGTCTACCCCGTAGCCCGGATTGTACATCTCTTCGCGGTACAGCCCGAGCACGAGATCCGCGTGCTGCTTGATCGCCCCCAGGTGGCCGAAGTCGTCGAGCGCGGGCCGCGCGTTCGGACGCTTGGCGTCGAACCGGGGCAGCTGCGACACCACGACGAGCGCCACCTGGCGCTCGAGCGCCAGTGCCTTGAGCCGCTGCAGCACCAGCGCCAGGTCCTCGTCCTGCGTCGAGCGGGTCACGCCTGCGGGCGACGGCACGAGCTGCAGGTAGTCCACGATCACGAGGCCCAGCGCTGACAGCGGCTCGAGCCGCCGGGCGACGGACTCGAAGTCCGGCGCCGCGAGGGGCAGACTGGCGAGCGGAAGGTCGCGCAGCCGCACCGCCGCCCCGCCGATGCCGGCGCGCGCCTCGTCATTGAGCTTGGCGCCGCGCAGCTCGTCGACGGCGACCCGCCCCTCGATGGCGAGCGCGCGCTCCATGAGGCGCTCTTCGTCCATCTCGCCCGAGAACAAGGCGACGCCGGTGCCGCGCTGCGCCACGCGCAGGGCCAGCCCCAGCGCCAGTGCCGACTTGCCGGAGCCGATGTCGCCGCCCAGCACCACGAGGTCGCGCCGACGCAGGCCCCCCCCCAACAAGCGATCGATGGACGGGAAACCCGTGGGGATGGTGTCGCCCGGCACGTCGCCCGGGCGCTGCTGATCCACCCGCTCGACGAGGGACTCGGGGGACGGGGACGAGCCGGAGAGGCGCTTCGGAAAGCGGCGGCCGGTCATGCGCTCAGCGCCGCACCGCGACCGCCGCCCAGCGCCCTGCCCGTTCCCCCCCAGACGCCGCGGTTGCGATCTCCGTGACGAGGTCGCGACCGCGGAGAGCGAGGTTCGCGTCATGCAGGCGCGCGCGGAGCTGTGCACGGTCGACTGGGTCCGTGTGCGCGATGCAAATCAGGTAGTGGTCGGGCGGGATCGGTACAGGTCGGACGAGCGGCTCGGTGGGTGGAACGGGGCAGTACGTTGGAGCCGCGGGATTCGCGCCGGGGCAGAGCTCCATCGGCTTCGGACCGTCCTCGACCTCCAACACCGTCACGAAAGCGGGTTTCGGGATGGAGATCGTAACGCGCCGGGCGATAGCGTGGTCCGACTCGACGGTGGCGATCTGGGGGGCGTAGCTCTGATCGGTGCCCAGCCCGCTCATCAGGACGGGAGGAGCGCACCCCGCTTGAATCACGAGCAGGGTAAGAGGCAACAGCGACGCGTGGTAGCGCATGAGATCCCTCCGACATCGTTCCTGTGCTTCTACTCCACCAGTCCTCTATAGATGTATGCGCGCCGCTCGGGCGGCAACCACCACGGCGTCTCCGGCCTCGGCGCCGAGCACCTCCCGCGCCGGCGCGACGAGCTGCGAGAGCACGAGGGCGGCGGCGGCCGGCGTGGCGGGCTCGAGATGTTGGCACGCGGCCGCGAAGGCGCGCGTCAGCGGACCGGGGAGGGCGAGGCCGCCCAGGCGTGCTTCGAGGGCCTGCAGCCGCCGCCGGTGATTCTTGCCCGAAAGTGGCCGCGGCGGGAGCAGGCCCTCCGCCAACCGCACGACCAGCCACAGTGCGAACAGGCCGTCGCGCTTGGGTCCGCGGACGGACTCGGCGACCAGTCCGATGAGGCGCTCCTCAGCCGGCGTGGTGGCGCGGATCACGCGACCAGGCGACTCACCGCCGCTGCCACGTCCGCGGGCATGATGTCCGCGAGGCAGCGGTGATGGCCGAGGGGGCACGCGGCCGTGCCCGTGGCCGAGCAGGGACGACAGCTAAGCTCCCGTTCGAGCACCACGGAAGGGGCCACGTACGGGAAGAACCCGAACCGCGCGACCGTGGGTCCGAACAGGGCGACCACGGGCGTGCCGACGCCCGTGGCCATGTGCATGATGCCCGTGTCTCCCGACACGACCACGCGGGCGCGTTGCAGCAGCGCCCCGGTCTCCTGGAGGGAGAACTCTCCCGCGGCGCTCGCCGCCGCTCCCCCAGCCACGAGCTGCTGCGCGAGGCCGCGGTCTTCGGGCCCGCCGACGATGACCGCCCGGTACCCGGCCGCGCGCAGCCGCTCGCCCAGGGCGGCCCAGTGCGCGATGGGCCAGCGCTTGGTGGCGTGGGCGGCGCCGGGCCCGAGCGCGGCGAGCGGCGCGTCGCTGAGGCCGCGCTCCGCCAGCCACTGCGCCACCCGCGCCGTGGCGCCCGCGCCGAGGTGGAACTCCGGGGGGCCGCCGTCGGGCCGGGTGTCCAGCCGGCGCGCGGCCTCGAAGTAGCGCTCGGCCACCGGCGTGGGGCGGCGGTACGCGTCGAGTTTGGTGGAGATGAGGAGCGTGCGGGCCAGCTTGCGCTTGCGGTACCCCGACCAGCGGCACCCCACGAGCAGACGGAGCCCGGCGCTGCGGAGGCTGCCGTGCAGGTCGAGCCCGTGGGTCGGCGCCAGTGCCCGCAGCCGCCGGGCCAGGTGGCGCAGCGGCTCATCCGGCTCGAGCGCCACGACTTCCCCGACGTGAGGGTTGTCGGCGACGAGCGGTGCCATGGCGCGCTTCGTCACGTACACGAGCTTCGCCTCGGGGTGACGGCGGGCGAGCGCGCGCACGAGCGGCGTGGTGAGCAGGATATCGCCGATGGAGCTGAACCGGACGAGGAGGACGCACAGCACGCTGCGAAATAAGTCCTGCGTTGCCCGGGTTCGCCAGTCGCCATTAGCTTAGGCCTATGGCGCGGCCCAAGACCATCCTGTGGGTGGACGACGAAGTGGAGGGGCTCGCCGCCCACCGTCGCTTTCTCGAAGCCCAGGGGTTCACCATCGCATCGGCGGCGCACGGCGACGACGCCCTCGCGCTGCTGCGGCGCCAGTCCTACAGCATCGTATTGCTCGACGAGCAGATGCCGGGACGGCGCGGGCTCGAGCTGATCGGCGAGATCCGCGCCATCGACGCCGGGATGCCCGTGGTCATGGTCACCCAGAGCGAAGACGAAGGCACGCTGCGCGAAGCGATCGGCGTGGAGGTCGACGATTATCTGGTGAAGCCGGTCCAGCCGCGCCAGATCCTGTCCGTCGTCACGCGCCTGCTCGAGGGCGACCGCATCCGGCAGCAGCGTCTGGCGCGCGACTTCGTCACCCGGTTCCGCGAGCTCGAAGGGCGCCGCGGCGCGACCCTCGCCTGGCGCGAATGGATCGAGCTGGTGGCCGAGCTGGCCCGCTGGGAAGTGCGGCTGGCGGCCGCCAACGAGCCCGGGCTGTCGGAGGCGCTGCGCGCGCTGCAGCGCTCGCTTCGCAAGGACTTCGCCGAGTACGTGGCCCGGCAGTATCCCCGCTGGCTCGCCGCCCCGGAAGGTGACCGGCCGCCGCTCTCGGTCGACGTGGGAGCGGAATTTCTCGTGCCGGTCCTGAAGGGCGAGGGACGCGCGCTGTTCGTCGTGATCGACTGCCTGCGGCTCGACCAGTGGGAGGTGCTGCGCGATCTGGTGACGCCGCTGTTCGACGTCGAGGAGTCGCATTACTACAGCATCCTCCCTACGGCGACGCCGTTCGCACGCAACGCCATTTTCTCGGGAATGTTCCCGATGGAGATCGCCGCACGGCATCCTGCTTGGTGGGGACAGCCGTCCGACGAGGAGAGTCTCAACGCGCACGAGGGTGAGCTCCTGGCCGAGCAGCTGGCGGAGCTCATGGCACGGCCGGTTCCGGTGCGGTACGAGAAGCTGTTCAGCTCGGGCGAAGGCGACCTGGTGCGCCGCCTGCCGGCGCACCTCGCCCAGGACGGCGTCACGGCCCTGGTGTTCAACTTCGTGGACCAGCTCACGCACGGGCGCTCCGAGAGCGCGATCCTGTACGAGGTGGCCCGCGACGAGGCCGCCCTGCGGAGCCTCACGCGCACGTGGTTCGAGCGCTCCCCGGTGCTCGCGGCGCTGCGCGAGGCCGAGCGACGGGGCGTGACGGTGCTGCTCACCACGGATCACGGCTCGATCCACTGCGAAACCCCCGCCACGGTGTACGCCAAGCGCGACGCGACCGCCAACCTGCGCTACAAGTTCGGCGAAGATCTCCGCAGCGAGGATCCCGAGGCCGCCATCGTCGTGGAAGAGCTGAAGGCCTTCGGCCTGCCGGGCATGGGTCTCGGCGTGCGACTGCTGCTCGCGACGTCGGACCGCTTCTTCGTCTATCCCACCAAGCTGCGCGAGTATCAGGCCCGATATCGCGGCTCGTTTCTGCACGGCGGCGTGACGCCGGAAGAAATGATCCTCCCGGTCGCCCTGCTCACGCCGCGCGGCCGCGGGCGGGGGGCGGGGGGACCGGGCACTCCAGGAGGGGCGCGCTGAGATGAATCGCAGCACCCGGCTGCTGCAGTTGCTCCGTCCGTATACACCCCTGTTCGTCGTCAACCTCGTCACGACCTTCTTCGCCTCGGTGCTGGACGGGGTCACGTTCGTGCTCCTCATCCCCTTCCTGCGCACCTTGTTCGGGCAGGAGGCACTCCCCACGACGGGGGGATCGGCGGTCGAGCGGCTGCTCGCGACGGTGGTCGGTCCCCTGCTGGCGGCGGGCGCGCCGGACGCGGCGCTGCGCAACGTCGTGCTGGTGCTGCTCGCCACGCTGGTCGTCAAGAACGCGCTGGCGTACAGCGCGGCCCTCACCAGCGTCGCCATCCAGGAGCACGTGGTGCGCGATCTGCGGGTGCATCTGTTCGAGCACCTGCAGGCCCTCCCCCTGGCGTTCTTCCAGCGCACCCGCGGGGGGCAGCTCCTCGCCCGGGTGATCAACGACACGGATCAGGTCAAGACGGCGATCACCGCCGCGCTCGCGTCGCTGCTGCAGAATGTCAGCCTCATCGTCGTGTATCTCGCGATCCTCATCGGCCTCTCGTGGCGTCTGACCCTCGTGGCCCTGGTGTGCGCGCCGCTCCTGGTGCTCATCGTGCGGCCGATGGTCGGGAAGGTGCGCCGCCGCTCCCGGGAGCAGGCGGACCAGCGGGGGGAGCTCACCAGTCTCGTGAGCGAGCTCGTGAGCTCGATCAAGCTGGTGCGGGCGTACGTGGCGGAGCGCTTCGAAGCCGATCGATTTCGGCGGCTCGCCGACCGCTACCGCAAGGGCGTGCTACGCGCGCAGCGCTACGCCTTGCTCACGAGCCCGGTGAGCGAAGTGTTCGCCGGGGCGGTCATCGTGTTGATCTTCGCCGTCGGGACGCGACTGGCGTTGGGACAGGCCGCCGTGCTGCGGCCCGAAGTGTTGATCGCATTCATCGCGGTGGCGCTGCGCCTGATGTCGCCGGTCAAGTCCGTGGCCAATTACCCCACGGCCATGGCCAGCGCGCTCGCGGCCGCCGATCGCGTGTTCGAGGTGCTCGACCTCGCCGCTGAGGAAGGGGACCGGCCGGGCGAAGTGCCCGCGCGCTTCGAGCGCTGCATCGAGTACCGCGGCGTCACGTTCTCCTACAACGGCCAGGCGCCCGTGCTGCATGGCGTCGACCTGGAGGTGCGGCGCGGCCAGGTGGCAGCGGTGGTAGGCCCCTCGGGGGCGGGGAAGACCACGCTGGTGGACCTGCTGCCGCGCTTCTACGAGCCGACCGGCGGAGGGATCTCGGTGGACGGCGTGCCGATCACGCGGTTCACGCGCTCGAGCCTGCGGTCGCTCATGGGCATCGTGTCGCAGGAGACGATTCTCTTGAACGATACGGTCTTCGCGAACATCGCCTACGGGCGGAGCGACTTCACGCTCGACCAGGTGCAGGCCGCGGCCCGCGCGGCCAACGCCCACGACTTCGTCTCGCAGCTCCCCGACGGCTACGACACCCTCCTGGGGGAGCGCGGCACGCGCCTCAGCGGGGGCGAGCGGCAGCGGATCGCCATCGCGCGCGCCCTGTTGCGCGACCCGCCGATCCTGATCCTGGACGAGGCGACGAGCGCCCTGGACATGGAGTCCGAGCGCCTGGTGCAGGAGGCGATCGACCGGCTGATGGCGCACCGCACGACGTTCGTCATCGCCCATCGGCTCGCCACCGTGCAGCACGCCGACCTGATCGTCGTGCTCGCCGAAGGACGGATCGTGGAGCAGGGGACGCACGCCACCCTGTACGCGGCGGGCGGGTTGTATCGCCGACTGCACGATATGCAGTTCCGACCCTGACGTGCTCTCGGGTTTCACCATCGTCCGGAACGCGGTCCGGCTCGACTACCCGATCGTGCCCGCCATTCGCTCGATCCTCGACATCTGTGACGAGGTCGTGGTCAACGTGGGGCGCTCGGACGACGAGACGCGTGACCTCGTGGCCGGGATCGGCGACCCGCGCGTCCGCATCCTCGACAGCGTGTGGGACTTCTCGCGCGGCGGCGGCACGCTCTCGTTCGAGACCAATCGGGCGATGGCGGCGTGCGGCGGAACGTGGGGCATCTACATCCAGGCCGACGAGGTGCTGCACGAATCCGGCGCGGCGCTGATCGGTGCGGCGCTGCGCCGCTGCGACGGCGAGCCGCTCGTCGAGGGCCTGCTGGTCGATTACCTCCATTTCTACGGCGACTTCTGGACGATCGCGACGGACCGGCACTGGTACCGCCGCGAAGTGCGCGTGGTGCGGCTGGGCGGCGAGATCCGTTCCTACCAGGACGCACAGGGCTTTCGGGTGGGTGCCGGCGACCGGCGCGTTCGGGCACGGGCCACGGGCGCGCAGATGTTCCACTACGGCTGGGCGCGGCCGCCGCAGTCGCTGCACCGCAAGGTGATCGCCGCCCAGGAGATCTTCACGGAGGCCGCCGACCGCTGGGAGCGGCGCGCCGGGTTGGAGCAGCTCGACTGGACGCCGCTGTTGCGCCGGTTCACCGGCACTCATCCGCGCGTGGCGCAGCAGTGGATCGCCGCCCAGCAGGCGGCCGCGACGGCGCCCGCCGTGGGTCCGCGGCGCTTCCGTCCGGCGCACCTCCGACTCTACTTGTCTCACTGGATCGAGCGCCTGACGGGCACGCGGCTGTTCGAATACCGAAACTACCTCGACGTATGACGGCGGCGTCGCGCTCGCCGTTCGCGGGACTGCGTGTCGTGCTCGTCGCCGCGTTCAACCGTCGCTATCACCGGAGCGGCCTCTCCCTCGCGTCGGCCCTCACGTCGCTCGGCTGCGAGCTGCGTCCCTGCGAGGAGCGCCGGCGGGGCTGGAACTCCATTTTCCGGCGGTCCCTCGCCGACCGGCTCGCCGCCCGCCTGCGTCGCCAACCGGCGGACGTGGTGCTGGTGTTCAAGGGGGCGCACCTCGATCCGGCGGTCGTCGCGGACTTGCGGCGGCGGTTCGGCGGTCGCTGGGTCAACTGGTTCCCCGACGACCCGCACGACCACGAGACGTCCACCCGGCTGGCGCCCGCGTACGATTGCTTCTTTACCCACGACAGCTCCAGCCTCCCGCGCCACCGCTCGGCGGGCGGCCGACCCTACTACCTCGCGTTCGGTTGCGACCCGGAGTACCTGCGGCTGCCGCCGCCGGCTGCCCCGCACGGGACGGCGCCGCTCGGGTTCGTGGGCTCGCGCGATGCCGTACGCGAGCGCGTGGTGCAGGCGCTCGACGATCTCGGTCTCGTGGTCTGCGGACCGGGATGGCCGCGGGGCGCGGTGTACGGCGACGCGTTCGTGCGCGCCCTCGCCGGTGCCGCCGTGGGAGTGAACATCCACCAGCAGTTCGGGCCGGGCGGCGACGTCACGCGCTACGGCGCGGGCGCCAACATGCGCGTGTTCGAGCTCGCCGCCGTCGGCACGCCCCAGCTTTCGGACGCGAAGGCGGACATCGCCCGCCACTTCACGCCGGGGCGGGAGATCGTGCTGTACCGCAGCATCGCGGAGCTGCGCGCCCGGGCGCGCGAGCTGCTGGGCGACGAGCCCGCCCGCCGCGCGCTCGCGGCCGCGGCCCGCGCGCGCGCGCTGCGCGAACACACCTGGCGGCATCGGCTGGAGGAGCTGCTGACGGTCACCCTGCGGTGAGTCACGGCGTGGGGCGGCCGGGCGGCAGGACTCCCGTCTCGAGATACGCGCGGTACATGCTGACGTACTCCTGCGTCATCACGAGGTGCGAGAAGCTGCGCTCGGCGCGGGCCCGACAGGCGTGCGGGTCCCACTCGGCCAGGCGGCCGCGCAGCGCGACGAGCTCGTCCAGCGTCGTCCCCAACCCTCCGGTTTCCGGGGAGATCAGCTCCGGCAGCGAGCCGCGCGGCGATCCGATGACCGGCGTGCCGCTCGCGAACGCCTCGAGGATGTTCACCGGACACGGGTCCTCCCAGCGGACGGGCATCCACAGGCAGCGCGCACCGGCCAGCAGCTCGCGTTTTTTGGCGCCGCCGACCTCTCCCACGAACTTGACGAAGCGCGAGAGACTCGGCCGCCAGCCGCCCGCCAGCACCAGGCGCGTGCGGCTCCGCTTCGCGGCCGCGATGGCCACCTGCCATCCTTTCACGCTGTGCAACCGGGCGAGGAACAGGTCATAGTCCCCCTTCACGGGCCGGAATTCGTACTCCTCCAGGCGCACGCCGTTGCGCACGAAAACCTCGGTGCCATGGCGACGCGCGTGGTCCCGGCTCACGCAGATGGTGCGGGCATCGGCGCGCCGCCCAGGCCCGAGGTTCCCCTGCAGCGTCCACACGGACGGCACGCCGGAAGGAGGGTGTTGCAGCGGACAGTGGTAATGCATGATGTCGACCGGCTCGGCGACGTAGCGGCGCAGATCGAAGTCCGGTCGCAGGACCTCGTCGGGCCGGACCTCCACCACCCGCACCCCCGCGACGTGACTCCCCTTGGGCGCGAGCAGCGTGACCCGATGTCCCAGCTCGACGAGCCCCTGGCACAGCCACACCAGGATCCGCTCGCCACCCCCGTACTTGAGGACGGGCACGCGCGTGTGGTGGAACTGGACGATGTGCATGCCCGGGCGCGGCGGCGTCACGCCGCGACGAACGACGTCGTTCGTCCGGCGGGCAGCGTGCCCGTTTCGAGCACGTGGCGATACATGCGCAGGTACTCGCCCGCCATCACGAGGTGCGTGAAGAAGCGCTCGGCATGGGCCCGACACGCGCCCGGGTCGCGCGACTGAATCTGCTCGGCGGCGGCGATGATCTCGTCCATCGTGTCGCACAGGGCCCCGACCGCGGGCGTGACGAGCTCGGGCAGCGCGCCGCGCCGCGTGCCCAGCACGGGCGTCCCGGAGAGCAGCGCCTCGACGCTGACGAGCCCGAACGGCTCGTCCCACTGCGCCGGGTTCCACAGGCAGCGGGCGCGCGCCAGCAGCGCGGCCTTGGTCGTGCCGTCGACTTCACCGACATACTTCACGGAGCCCGTGAAGCTCGGCCGCCAGCCGCCGGCGACGATCAGGCGATGCCCGGTACGCTTCGCGGCCTCGACCGCCCAGTGATAGCCCTTGGCGCTGTGCAGCTTGCCGAGGAACAGGTCGTACTGCTCGGCGCGTTTGGGAAACCGGCGGAACACGTAGTCGGCCGGATCGAGCCCGTTGTAGACGAACACCTCGCTCCCGTGTCGGCGTGCGTGGTCGCGCGAGAGAAAGATGGCATGGGGCGAGGGCGGGGCGCCGGGTTTCAAGTTGCGGTGGATCGTCTGAACCACGGGGATTCCGGTCGGGTCGCGCCGCAGCGGGAAGTGGGTGTGCAGGATCTCGGCGTCCCGCGGCAGGCGAGACGCGACGCCGGCGGGGTCGGCGAGCTGGCGCGACGGCACCTCGATCACGGTCGCTTCGGGGACGCGCGTGCCGGGCGGGGCGAGCAGGGTCACCCGGTGGCCGAGCGCCGCGAGCCCCCGCACCAGCGCGACGATCACACGCTCGGGACCGCCGTAGCCTTTGGCGGGAAGCGGCTGGTGAGAGGCGACCACGACCCGCATCAGGAGGACTCAGTCCTTCGGGACGCAGAACACGTCGTACACGTTCCCCCGCATCAGATTCCCCGGCGTGACGAGCTCGCTCAATAAGTTCTCGCCGCCGTTCATGCGATGCACGTCGTACCCGTGGCCCACCAGGAAATCGTACAGCTGCCGGCGGTACGCGGGCGTCGATTTTCGCAGACTGAACATCTCCACCTGGAGATAGGGCCGGCGGCTTCGGATCAGCTGTTCGAGGGTCTGCAAGACGGCGAGATCGAACCCTTCGGCGTCCACCTTGATGAACCGGAGCCGCGCCATCAGGTCGGCATGCGACTCCTGGAGAAAGGCCTGGAGGTTTCTTCCCTGGACCTGCACCGCGAAGGCGCTGCCGTGCAGCCACTTGCTCATTCCCTCGTGGAAGCCGCCGTTGCAATACCCCGCTTCGCCGTACTGGAACTCGTACGTCCCGTCCGTGCGCATCGCCGCGAAGTTGAGCGCCACGATGTTGGTCTTGTCGCGATTGAGGGCGGCGGTGCGCTCGAGCACGGGGAACACGTATGGGTTGGGCTCGAGCGCCAAGACGACCCCCGACGCCCCGACCGCCAGGGCGATGGGAATCGTCGTATCGCCCGTGTGCGCGCCGACGTCGATCGCGACATCCCCGGCGCGCAGGAAGCGGCGCAGCTGATCGACCACCGCCTGGACTTGCGCCGCCGCGATCCGGTAGGCACCGGGGTGCAGCCAGCGCGCGACTTGGATCCGACCTTCGCGCGCGAGGTCGTGCGCCTCGATCACGAATCCGTAGGTCTTCGGCTTCGGTTTGAGCCCCAGCAGGTAAATGAACTCCTTGGCTTTCAGCGGGCTCCCTCCTCTACTGGCGCCGGACAATAAACACTAGCTTCGAGCCATGCCAGCCCGGCCGCTCACGATCCTCCAGCTGACGCACCAAGGCGGCGGATCCGGCTCGACCGTGGCGATCGCGAACCTGAGCCGCCAGCTCGCCCGGCGCGGGCATCGCGTGCTGATCGGCTGTCGGCCCGGGACGATGCTCGCCGGGCTTACGGTCGATGCGGGGCTTGAGCTCGTCCCCCTGGACTTCCGTCGCCTGGGTCCGCTCGCCGCTGCGCTGGGCGATGTGATGGCGCGTGAGGGCGTGGAGGTGGCGAACAGCAACGCCACGCGCGACCGCCGCGCGCTCACCTGGCTGCGGTGGCGGCGACGGCTGCCGCACGCCTTCGTCGTCACACGCCACACCATGCCGCTCACGCTGACGCCCGCGCTGATCGCCGTGGCGCTCTCGGCAGATCGCACCATCGCCGTGAGCCCGGCGGTTGCGCGCGCGCTGCGCCGCCGGCTGCACCCGCGCGCCGGCCTCCGCGTCGTGCCCAACGGCATCGACCGCGACCGGATCGACGCGGCGCCGTCCGCTGCCGACGTCGCCGCCGCGCGCGCGGCTCTCGGTGACCTCGCCGGCCGGCCCGTGGTGCTGGTGCTGGCGCGCCGCAAGGACCAGCACGTCCTGCTCGAGGGCCTCGCGGCACTGCAGCGGCCCGTCGTGGTGGCGTGCGTAGGCATCGAGGGTGATCCCGCGCTCCGTGCGATCGAGCGGACGGTGCCGGAGCGCCACCGCGTGGTGTACGTGCCGTTCACCGCGCGGCCCCTCGCCTTTTGTCGCCTCGCGACCGTGTCGGCCCTGCCGTCGCGCATCGAGGGGCTCTCCATCGCGCTGCTCGAGACGATGGCTCTGGGATTGCCCGCGGTGGCGTCGCGGGCCGGAGGAAACCCGGACGTGATCACGTCGGGAGAGACCGGCGTGCTGGTGCCCCCGCTCGATCCCGTGGCCTGGGCCGGCGCGCTGGAGCGCGTGCTCGGCGATCGGGAGTTCGCGCAGCGCATTGCGCGGGCGGGGCGTGACCGCGTGCGGCGTGAATTTACCCTGGAGCGGACCGCCGAGCGGACCGAGGCGGTCTATCGTGAGGCGCTGGAGCGACGGCGCGGTTGAGCCCGACTCTGCTCCTCGCCCTCAACTTCCCGCCGTTCGGCGGCGGCATCGCCCGCATGATGGGCGAGGTCGCGCTCCGCTATCCTGAGCACGGCCTGCTGGTCTCGACGGGAACCTGGCCGGGAAGCGAGGCCAGCGACCCGCGCTTCCGACAGACCATCGACCGCGTGGCCGTGGGAGCGAAGCGGCTGCGCACGCTCAACGGGCTCATCCGTTGGACCCGACGCGCCGCGGCGCTGGCGCGCCGGACCGAGCCAGCGTTTGCCTGGTGCGACGAGGTCAAGCCCGCGGGGTACGCCGCGGCCTGGCTGCACGCGCGCCGTGGTCTCCCGTTCGGCGTGCTGGCCCACGGGGCGGACCTGTTGCTGCTCCAAGCGAAGGTGGGTCGCTCGCGCTTCAAGCGGTGGACGGCGCGGCGCATCTTCGAAGGCTGTGCGGTAGTGGTCGCCAACAGCCGCTGGACCGCGGATCTCGCCCGCGACGTGCTCGAGTCCCTCGGCTGCCATGCGCTCGCCGGCGATGTCCGCGTCGTGCACCTCGGTACCACGCCCGCTCACTTCCGCCCCGGCATCGACCCCCGGCCGGTGCGTCGCCAGCACGGGCTCGACGGAGGCCCCTGGCTGCTCACGGTTGCCAGGCTCGACTTCCACAAGGGGATCGACACCGTCATCCGGGCGCTCCCCGCGATCCGGGCCGCGGTTCCGGGCGCGCGCTACGCCGTCGCCGGCGTAGGGAGCCGGCGCGATACACTCGAGGCGCTCGTCTCGGAGCTCGGTCTGGGGGACGCGGTGCGCCTGCTCGGCTTCGTTCCCGACGGGGAACTGCCCGCGCTGTACAACGCGGCGGACCTGTTCGTGCTGGCGTCCCGGCGACACGACCTGCTAGTGGAGGGATTCGGAATCGCCTGTGTGGAGGCTTCTGCGTGCGGTCTTGCGGTGATCGGCAGCCGCTCCGGCGGCATCCCCGAGGCCATCCGCGAGGGCGAAACCGGCTTGCTCGTTGATCCGGAAGACCCGGCCGCGCTGGCGGCGGCCGCCGTGCGGGTGCTCGAGGATGATGCCCTGCGCCGCCGCCTGGGCGCCGCCGGGCGCGCGGCGGTGGAGCGCTACTACAATTGGGATCGCGTCACGGACGACCTGCTCCGGATCGACCGGGAATTCCGCCGACCACGACCGTAGATTGTTCCCGATGACGACGCTCCTCCTGGCGCAGGACTTCCCCCCGATGGGCGGCGGCATCGCCCGCCTGCACGGCGAGCTGGCGAAGCGGTTTCCGCGTGGCGACCTCGTGGTTTCCACGCCCACCGATCCCGACGCGTCCGAAGTGGATGTCGGCCTGCCCGCTGTCGTGGACCGGCTTCCCATCGGCGCGCGGCGGACCAAGACGCTGCCGGCGATCCTGTTCTGGGCCCGGCGCGCGGCCGCGCTGGCGCGCCAGCATCGCGTCGGCTTCGTACACTGCGGGAACGTGAAGCCCGCCGGGTATCCGGCGCGCTGGGTATACGAGCGCCAGCACATCCCCTACGGAATCTTCTTTTATGGGGCCGACCTGCTGAGCGAGCAGCACAAGATCCGCCACTCGCGCCTCAAGCGTCGCACGGCCCGCGTCATCCTGGGTGGCGCCGCGGTCCTCATGACCATCAGCGCCTGGACCCGCGATCTCGCGCTGTCGTTATTGGGCGACCTGGGACTCGACGGGCACGGCCGCCGCATCCGGGTGGTGCACCTCGGCACGGACCCCACATGGTTCCGCCCGGGGATCGACGTGACGGCGGCGCGGGACCGGTTCGGTCTGCCCGACCTGGGAGGGCGCTGGCTCGTGACCGTGGCGCGGCTGCAGGAGCACAAGGGGATGGACACGGTCATCCGGGCGCTCCCGGCCATCCTGGCGCGCGCCCCAGATGTGCGATACGCCGTCGCCGGGACCGGGCCAGATCGCGAGCGGTTGGAGCGACTGGTGCAGGAGCTCGGCCTGGGCGACCGCGTGCGGTTCCTGGGCGGCGTCGGCGACCAGGACCTCCCGGCGTTGTACAACCTCGCGTCGGTGTACGTGGGCGCGTCGCGTCGGGCGGGGCGCCTGGGCGTTGAAGGATTCGGCATCTCGCTCGTGGAAGCGTCCGCGTGCGGCTTGCCGGTGGTGGCAGGCAACTCCGGCGGCATACCGGACGCCGTGCGTGACGGCGAGACCGGGTTCCTCGTGCCCCCCGAGGACCCCGCGGCCTTCGCCGATGCGATCTGCCGCGTGCTGGCGGACAAGGCGGCGGCTCAGCGCATGGGGCAGGCCGGCCGACGCGCGGTGGAGACGTACTTCAACTGGGATCGTGTGGTGCGCGATCTGCGGGCGATCGAAGCGGAGGTGACGCGGGGCCAGCCCGCCTAGGGCGGGCTCGCCGGGATCTTGCCCGGCCGCTCGAGCACCAGCAGGCCCAACAGGAGCAGTGCTCCCCAGGTATAGATGGAATGCGTGAGCAGCGTGTGTCGCAGCTCGAGCGACCACACGGTGAGCACACCCGACGTCGCCAACCCGGCCGCGAGCCGCACGGCGATCCACGCGCGCCGACCCTCGCGCGCCGGAGGATTTTGCAGGACCACGACCCACGCGGGGAATGCCAGCAGGAAGTAGTGCGTGTGGGCGATCGGTGAGAGCAGCACCGCCACGACTGTTACCGCCGCGACGTCCGGCAGTGTCGTTCCACTCGTTGTCCAGTGCCGACGCAGCGCCATCAGCCCCGCGCCCAGACAGAGCAGGTCGAGCGCGACCAGCAGCAGTGGCGGCCCGTGGAGCCGCGCCGCCATGGCGGCGAGCGACTGGTTGCTCTCTCCCGACCAGTTCCAGTTTCCCGGCGCCGACAGCGTGAGCCAGTCGCGCAACCCTTCTCCCGCCCCGGACAGCCCATAGGGCAGCAGAGCGCCGAAGGTGAGGCCCGCCGCCACGGCTGCGCCGACCGCCACCGTTCGCCAGCGTCGTCGGTAGGCGAAGTAGCCGAGCAGCAGTCCCGGGAACGCCTTGAGCGCCGTGGCCACGCCGATCCAGCCGCCGGCGCGCTGCTCGCGTCCGCGGTCGAGTGCCACGACGGCGGCGAGCGTCAGCGCGAGCAGCACGCAGTTGATGTTCAGGTCCTCGAAGTTACGATGGAGCGGCACGGCCACCGCGGCGAGCGCCCAGCCCACGGCCCAGCGGCGCTCCGACGGGACCCGGCACACGCTCCAGACGAGACAGGCGAGACTCAGGACAGCCCACAGCGCCTTGGAAAGCCGTAGATCGCGGCGCGCCACGACGGCGAACGGGGTGAGCGCGAGTGCGCTGAAGGGGGGCCACGGCAGGCCGATCCGCGTGCTCGCTGCGGCGAAGAGCGGACTGCCGTGCAGCAACCGTTCGCTCTGCCCCAGCTCCGCCTCGAAGTCACTGCCTCGCCGGACGCCGACCTCGATGGCGACGGCGGCGTAGATCGCGAACGCGACGATCCCAAGCGCCCGGCTGCGGCGCGTCCACATGCTCACGGGCTGCAACTTGCCGTTCACGCATCCGGCCCGCAATCTTCGCACCCGTGTCCCCGCGTCTGTGGCTCGCACTCGGGTTCGTCCTCGGCGTCGGCACAGCACTGCGGCTGGGCGAATTCGCCGCCCTGACGCCGCTCGACATCGACGAAGCGATGGTGGGACTGAACATCGCCGCGCGCGGCTACGCCGGACTGCTGCAGCCGTTGGACTACGGTCAAACGGCGCCCGTCCTGTTTCTGTGGGGGGCGCACCTCGCCACTCGGCTCGCCGGCGTGAGCGAGCTTGCCCTGCGGGTATTGCCTTTCATCGCTGGTGTGGTACTCCCCTGGGCGACGTGGAAGCTGGCAACCCGGCTGCTCGAGCCCCGGGCCGCCGTGTTGGCGGCGGCGTTCACGGCCTGCGCGCCGATTCTCGTGCGCTACTCGAGCGTCGCGAAGCCATACGCCATGGATGCACTCGTCACCGTCATCCTCGTCTGGCTCGCGCTCGACACGGCCGATGAGCCTGAGCGAGCGCGGACCTGGTGGCGGCTGCTCGGCGCGGGAGCGGTGGCGCTGCTCGCGTCTCAGCCCGCGCTCTTCGTGCTTGCCGGGCTCACCGACGCGTTGGCTCTGGATCCGCGAGTGCGGCGTGTCCCGGGATGGGTGTGGCGCCTGGCGACGGGCGCCGCCCTGTGGAGTGCGCTGTTTGCGACGTTGTACTTCACGTGGTACCGGAGAGTGGCGACGGACGGCTACATGCGGCAGTTCTGGGCCTGGAGCTTCCTGTCGCCTGGCTCGCCCTCCCTGGTCGAGCGCCTGCCGCTCATCGCACGAGAGACGCTGTTCCCCTTTTTCATAGGGTCGCGGCCTCACACATTCCTCGTGATTGTCGTCTTGCTCGCGTTGTGCGGCGTCGGGTCAGTGGGGCTGCGCAGGCGGTGGGGGCTCTGGGCCACGGTGCTCGCGGTGGGACCGGTGGTCGCCGCGCTCGTGGCCTCGACGGTCGGTGGCTATCCCATTGCCGCACGCCTGATGATCTACGCGGCTCCGCTGCTCATGCTCATCATGGCCCAGGGAGTGGCGACGGGCATCGGGTGGGTGCGACATCCCGCGGCCGCGCGCGCGGCGTGGGTCCTGGTCGTCGTATGGCTCGCGCTGATGGGTGAGGCCGCGGCGACGCGACGGCGCCCAGCGCCGGACGTGCCGTCCCTGGTGCAGCTGTTGCGGCGCGCATCACGGCCCGAGACGCCGGTCTACGTCCTGGCCAATGCGCTCCCGATGTGGGCGTTCTACACGACCGACTGGGCCGCGCCTGACACGGGCCGGCTGCATTGGCTCGCGCGGCGCGCCGGTCCCGGCGGCCCGGCGTTTCACAACGCGGCGGCGCGCGGTCGCGTTCGCCCGGACGAGGCCGAGACGCTGGTCGGGCGCTGGGAGGGGGGCGCGCGCGCCGAAATCATCGGCCTCGCGACCGGGATGCAGAAGCGCGACCTGGCCGGCCTCTCCCGATCACGCCCCGACTCGGGCTGGGTGGAGGACGAGGTGAAGCGCATCGTGGCGGCAGGGGATCACGACGTATGGCTCCTCTTGGCTTTCGCCTTTTCGCACGAGGGCGACGAGTTGTTGGCGGGTCTGGACGCGGCTGGGGGAGAGAGAATCTACGCCCGCCGCGTCGGCCGCCTTGGGCGCGGCGGCGGGGCGCGCGCTGATCGCGTACGTGGGGCAATGCCGGATGAACTCGCCGTCGATAGGCGACCAGTCCTGCTCGGGCCGCGTGACGACCGCCTTGCCCTGCGCGTCCAGCACGAACATCCCCGGCGGTGCCTGCACCAGGCACGCCCCGCACCCGATGCACCGCTCGCGCTGCACTCGAATGGTCACGGCCCGGCGCGGATACACGCCCGAGTCGCCGGGGGCCGGCCACTCGGCCGGGCGGTCGAGCCCGGCCACGGTGGCGCGATAGCCTTCCTCGACAATCTCACGCAGGTGGTCGAAGTCGAAGGCGGAGATGTGCTCGACGCGTGGGTGGATGTAGTAGATCGGCGGCGTGGTCCACTCGCGCATGCGCAGCTCCAGCAGCGACTGCATCGCGATCTCGGTGGCGCGCGCGAACACCGCGGAGAAGCCCTCTTCCTGCGTGTCGGCGCGAAACGCGTTCGACGCGGACACGTCGACCGCGAGGATCACGTCGGCGCCGAGGATGCGTCCTGTGCCGACGGGCAGGTTGTCGACGGTGGCGCCGTCCACGTAGAAGCGTCCCCGGATCTCGCGCGGCGGCAAGAAGCCGGGGATGGCGCATGACGCGAACACGGCGTCTTTCACCGGCACCTCGTCCAGTCCCTCGAGCCCCCAGAAGACCTGCATCCCCGAGTTCACGTCCACGGTGTTCACGATGAGCGGATGGTGGAGGTCTTGGAAGGTGGCGTCGCCGACGAGGCGGTGGATCAGGAGGTCGAGGGGCTCACGGCGGAACAGGGCGGGGGAGCGCATTCGCTTGAAGGCCATGTCCGCGTGGGCCACCACGAACACGTCTTTGCGGCGCAGCTTGATCGCCACGTCGCGCAGCTCGGCGATGCTCCGTCCGGCGGACCAGGCGGCGCCCACGAGCGCGCCCACGCTCGAGCCGACGATCTGCGCCGGCACGAGGCCGCGCTCGGTGAGCGCCTGCAGCACGCCGATGTGGGCGACGCCCTTCATGCCGCCGCCGCCCAACACGAGGGTGAATCGCGTTTGGCTGTTCACGTGACCCGCCGCTTGCCCGGAAGGTGAGCCTCCGAGTAACGTAGTCGTGATCCCCAGCCCCGCGCTACTCATGCGCCATCGCGTCGTGCGCAGTCGTTGGACTCTGACCGGTCTCGCCGTCGTCGTCGCACTCGCGCTCGCGGCGCTCGCGGCGCCGCTCATCGCGCCAGGTGATCCCTATCACGGTCAGCTCGCCGCCGCCTTGCAGGCGCCGTCGCGCGCCTTCCCGCTCGGCACCGACGCGCAGGGGCGCGACGTCCTCAGTCGCCTGCTGTTCGGCGCTCGCCTGTCGCTCGCCGTCGGGCTCGCGAGTCAGCTGATCGCGCTCGCGGTCGGGCTCACGCTCGGTCTCGCGGCGGGCTTCTACGGGCGCTCCGTGGACGCGCTGGTGATGCGCGCCGCCGACGTCACTCTCGCCTTCCCGTCGCTCCTCCTGCTCATCGCCGTCGCCGCCGCCGTGAAGCCCACGCTGCCGGTCGTGTGCGTGGTGATCGGCGTCGTCGGCTGGGCGGGCATGGCGCGCCTGGTGCGCGGCCAGGTGCTCGTGGTGCGTCGCCTCGACTACGTCTACGCGGCGCGCGCCTTCGGGGCCTCGGACGCGCGGCTCGCCGCTCGCCACGTGCTCCCCAACGTGCTCGGGCCGGTGATCGTCGCCGCCACGCTCGGCGTGGGTGGCGCGATCATGGCCGAAGCGGCGCTCTCGTTCGTGGGGCTGGGCGCGCCGCCGCCCACGCCCTCTTGGGGCGCGATGGTGGCCGAAGGCCGCGACCTGCTGCGCGTGGCGCCATGGGTGTCGCTCTTTCCCGGGCTCGCGATCGGCGTCACGGTGCTGGGCGTGAATCTTGTGGGCGACGGGCTGCGCGACGCGCTGGATGTCCGGGGACGGGCGGGATGACCTTGTTGAAGTTGTACCCTGGGCTGAAGCCCGGGCTCGGCGCAGGGGCGTCCTTAAGGACGCACTCTCGGGCCGAGCCGGCCCTTCAGGGCACGGGGGACACGTGACCGACATCGCCTACCACCCGACGCGCCTGCGCGCCCTGCGCGACCAGTTCCGCGCCCTCCGGGCCGCCGAATTCCCCTGGACGGCGGACACCGTGTATCTGAACAACGCGTCCATCGGGCCCATCCCGGAGCGCACGCGCCGTGTGCTCGACGAGTTCACCGCCAAGCGCACCGCCCCGCACCTCCTCCCCGACCGCGAGCTGCAGGCGGGGCTGCAGGCGGCGCGGGTGGCGGTCGCGCGCCTGCTGAATGCGGACCCCGCCGAGATCGCGCTCGCCACCAACACCAGCCACGGGCTGAACCTCGCGGCCAGCGCTCTGCCGCTCAAGCGCGGCGACGTGGTACTGGTATCCGATCGCGAGTTCCCCGCCAACGTGTACCCGTGGCTGCTGCTCAAGAAACAGGGGATCGAAGTGGAGCTCGCGCCCTGCGGGGGCGAAGGCTGGCCCGACGAGGACTATCTCGTCGAGCGCCTGCACGACCCGCGTGTGCGCGTGCTCGCGGTCTCCTTCGTCCAGTTCGCCAACGGGTACCGCGCCGATCTGGCACGGCTCGGCGCCGCCTGCCGCGCCAACGGGACGTTTCTCGTGGTAGACGGGATTCAGGGTGTCGGAAACTCGACGCTCGACGTGCGCGAGACACCTGTGGACATCCTGGCGTGCGGCGGCCAGAAATGGCTGCTCTCCCCCTGGGGCTCGGGCTTCGTCTACGTGCGGCGCGAGCTGATCGCGGCGCTCGAGCCCGCCGTCACCGGCTGGATGGCGTTCGAAGGGACCGACGACTTCTCCCGCCTCATCGACTACAATCCCACCTTCCGCGCCGACGCGCGCCGCTTCGAAATGGTCACCTTACCGTTCCAGGACTTCCACGGCATGACCACGTCGGTGGGGATGCTTGCCGAGCTGGGTGTCGACGACATCGCGCAATACGCGCGCACGCTGCACGAGCCGGTGCTGCACTGGGCCGGGGAGAACGGCATCCGCGTCGTCTCACCCACGGACGAAGCGCACCGCTCGGCGATCGTGTGCCTCGCGCCCGCGCATCCCGCCGAGGCGTATCATGCGCTCAAGCGCGCGCACGTCGTGTGCTCGCTGCGTGAGGGCGCCGTCCGGTTGGCTCCGCACTGCTACAACACAGTGGAAGAAATGGAGCGGGTGCTGGACGTGCTGGATCAGCTGGGGTGAAGCGATGTCGGGTGAGGCGTGGGCGGATGCTGCGTTGTCGGGTGAGGCGTTGCTGGATGAGGCGTTGCCGGCGACGCAGTATCCGACAACGCAGTATCCGACCACGCAGTACCCGACAACGCTCTACCCGGCAACGCCGTATCCCTCTCTATGTCTACCACTCCATCCGGCCCATAGCACGAACAGCCACCCGAAGATGATCCCGCCCACGGCGAGCGCGGTCTGGGTCGGTGGCGGTGGACTGAACAGCGAGCCCACGTAGGACAAGAGCAGCACGGCGATGAGCGCCCAGAATCCGTAGGTCCCGACGCCGTCGCGCGCCTTCGTAGTCCTGGCGTAGAGCCACACCCCCGCCGCGAACATCACGCCCTCGACGCCGACGGTGCCGGCGACGGAATTCCACAGGCCGAGGCCGAGCGGCGTGCCGCCCGGGTACAGCGGCATGTCGGGGCGATGGGTGACGAAGTCGAGCACCCAGTGGCTCACGACCAGGAGCGCGATGACGACGCCTCCCCGTCCGTCGCCCGTGAGCGTGCGGTAGGTGAACCCGAACAACGCACCCCATCCGATGAGCGTCACCAGGCTGTGCGAGATCGGGATCGAGTCGAGCCACAGCGCCAGGAACGGGTTCGGGCCCTGAACGACGTGTGCCCGCTCCCACCCCAGGAGCAGGAATACCGGCCACAGCAGGTCGGCGAGCGATGTGGCGGCGAACAGCGTGCCCAGGGAGGCTCGTGGCGCGGCGCGCTTGGCCGCGAGCGCGAGGGCGTAGTGGCCGATGAACATTGGTGATGTCCCCCATGTGTAGGGGCGCAGCATGCTGCGCCCCTACGATGCGCCGCGATCGGGCCAGTCAGCGCGCCACCCGCAGGAGCCCGTAGTCCTTCTTTCCCTTGCGCAGCAGGAGGTGGCCGCCCCCGAGCCAGTCCGACGGCCCGAGCGTCCTCGCCACGTCCTTCACACGCTCCTGGTTCACGTAAATCCCGCCCTGCTCAATCGCACGCCGCGCTTCGCTCTTCGACTTCGCCAGGCCCGTTCGGACGACGGCATCGACGAGCGTCAGCCCGTCAGCGCTCTCGAGGGCGACCGTAGGAATCTCCTGCGCCAGCGTTTCGAATGCGCCGAGTTCGACATTGCGCGGGCTGAATTCGTCGAACAGGATCGCGCTCGCAGCGACCGCGTTGTAGCGGGCCTTGTCACCGTGCACGAGCTGGGTGACCTCGATCGCCAGTTTCTTCTGCGCCTCGCGCCGACCCGGCTCCTTGTGATGCGACTTGAGCAGGGCCTTGATCTCGTCCTGCGGGAGCAGCGTGAAGAGCTTGAGGTACAGCTCCGCATCGCGGTCGTCGGTATTCATCCAGAACTGGTACAGCTTGTACGGTGACGTGAGGGCGGGATCGAGCCAGACCGCACCGGCTTCCGTCTTTCCGAACTTCGCTCCGGACGCGGTCGTGAAGAGCGGCGCGACGAGGCCATGCGCCTCGCCGCTCTCCACGCGGCGGATGAGGTCGATTCCCGCCGTGATATTGCCCCATTGATCGCTGCCACCTACCTGGATCGTGCACTGCTGCTTCCGATACAGGTGCAGGAAGTCGTACGCCTGGAGCAACATGTAGCTGAACTCGGTGTAGGAGATTCCGGCATCGAGTCGAGCCTTCACGGACTCTTTCTGCATCATCACATTGACGCTGAAGTGCTTGCCAACATCACGCAGAAAGGCCACGAGTCGCTGTTCCACGAGCCAGTCGGCGTTGTTCAGCACGAGGGCACGCGTCTCTTTCGCGTCGAAGTCGAACAGCCGCACGAGCTGGTCGCGCTGGCGGCGCACGTTCTCCCGGATCTGCTCCTCGGAAAGGAGCGGCCGTTCACTCTTCTTGCCGCTGGGATCGCCGATCAAGCCGGTTCCCCCGCCCATCAGTACGATCGGTCGGTGGCCGGCGAGCTGAAAATGCCGCAGCAGCATCAGCGGCATCAGGTTCCCGACCTGGAAGCTGGGTGCGGTGGGGTCGAAGCCGCAGTACAGCGTCCGGCGACCCGCTGCGAGATGAGCCGCGAGGTCGCGCGTGGCGTGATGGATGAAGCCCCGCCACTCGAGCTCCGCAAGGAGGTCCGACATGGCGCGGAATCGTACGAGAACCCCCAACCGCTGGCAAGCGTCCGGCGACCTCACTAGGTTGTAACCCGATGGCGTCCATCCCCGCACCCGCACCCGCCAGCCTGCCCGGACCGCTCTCCTGGTGGCACAATCCCAGGACCCGCCGCCGCGTGATCGCGGTCGCGGTGCTCGTCGCCGCCTACGGTCTGGGCCTCACCTACGGCGCGTGGACGCGGGTGTGCGCGGGCGAGCATTGCCCCAGCATTTCGCGCCTGAATCCCGCGAGCGCCGGCGGCAACGTCCAGGTGCAGACGTCCAAGATCTACGCGGCCGACGGACGCCTGATCAGCGAGCTCGGGGCCGAGCGGCGCACGGTGGTACCGCTCGGCGAAATACCGATGCCCGTCCGCCAGGCGTTCATCGCCACCGAGGACAAGCGCTTCTACGACCACCACGGGATCGACTTCCGGCGCATCCTCGGCGCCATCAAGGCCAACGTGTTTTCGCTCGGTTTCGCGCAGGGCTTCTCGACCATCACGATGCAGCTGGCCCGCAACATCTTCCCCGAGGAGATCAGCCGCGAGAAGACGCTCACGCGCAAGCTCAAGGAAGCGCGCGTCGCGGTCGAGATCGAGCGCAACTTCCCCAAGGACACGATCCTCCAGCTGTACTTGAACCAGATCAACCTGGGCGCCGGGGCGCACGGCGTGGAGGCGGCGGGGCAGATCTACTTCGGGAAGCACGCGAAACATCGCGCGGTGATGCGCCGCAACGTCGTGCTGGACCTGATGCGCGATCAGGGCTTTCTCACGCCCGAGGAGTGCGAGCTGTGGCGCTCCTACCCCCTCGTGCTCACGGGGACCCGCACCAACTACGGCGACGTGGCGCCGTATTTCGTCGAATGGCTGCGCGTGCAGCTGGACGCGAAGTTCGGGCGCGATCTGTACGAGGGCGGCCTGCGCATCTACACCACGCTGGACCTGGACATGCAGGAGGCGGCGGAGCGCGCTCTGCAGTCGCAGCTCGACGCCATCGAAGCCGGCGTGTACTCGAACGGTAAATTCCCCGGGCGCATCACCTACCGCGAGTATCTCGAGTCGTCCAAGGCGTCCGGGGAAGATCACGGCGACTTCACCCGCTACCTCCAGGGCGCCCTCGTGTCGCTCGAGGCGAACACGGGCTACATCCGCGCCATGATCGGGGGACGCGACTTCGACGACTCGAAGTACAACCGCGCCACCCAGGCGATCCGGCAGCCGGGCTCGACGTTCAAGCCGTTCGTCTACTCCGCGGCCGTCCGGGCCGGCCACCCCGTGACCGAGATGCTCGATGATTCGCCGCTCAACCCGCCCGTCATCCAGCTCGACTCCACGCTGTGGCAGCCGAAGGACGACGATGACACGACGCTGGGGATGATCCCTATGCGCGAGGCGCTCTACCTCTCGCGCAACCTCGCCACGATCAAGCTCGGCCAGACATTGGGCGAGCAGACGGTGATCGGCGAGGCCCGCAACTACGGCATCACCACGTCGCTCCCGCCGTATCCGTCGATCTTCATCGGGGCGAAGGGGGTCAAGCCGATCGAGATCATCGGCGCCTACACCGCGTTCGCGACGCTGGGCACGCGCGCCGAGCCGGTGGGCATCCTGCGCGTCGAAGACCGTCAGGGCAACATCCTGTGGCAGCCCGCCATCCGGCGCGAGACCGTCATCGACTCGTCGCACGCCTGGCTCATGGTCGACATGATGAAGGACGTGATTCGCCGCGGCACGGCGTTCACGGCCGTGTGGAAGAGCGGCTTCACGCTCCCCGCAGCCGGCAAGACGGGGACGACCGACGACTACACGGACGCCTGGTTCATCGGGTACACCCCCGAGCTCGTGACCGGGATCTGGGTGGGCTACGACATCCAGCAGCGCATCCTCGAGCACAACGCGGGCGGCGGCCGCATCGTCGCGCCCGCCTGGACCGCGTTCATGCGCGACGTGTACGACCGCCGGCCGGCGCCCCCCGATTGGGTGCGCCCCGACTCGCTCGTCACGCGTGAAGTGGACTGGTCGAACGGCTATCTCGCGACGCCGTTCTGCCCGCAGGAAGTGCGGCACTGGGACTGGTTCTATCCCGGCACGGAGCCGTCGCAGGCCTGCCCGGTGCACGCTCCGTTCGGCACGGGAGTGTCACCCTAGGGATTCGGGGTTCGGGGCTCGGGGCTAGGTGGTGCAGCCCCGAGTCCCGAGCCCCGAGCCCCGAGCCCCGATGCTCCGCATCCGCGCGGGCTCGGTCCACCCTGTCACGGCGCCGCCCATTACGGACGGCGCCGTTCTCGTTGCGGACGACGGCCGGATCGCCGCCGTCGGCGCACACGCTCAGGTGCCCGATCCCCCGGGGGCCCGCCGCGTCGAGTTCCCGGACGCCGTGCTGGTCCCGGGGCTCGTCAATACGCACACCCACCTCGAGCTCACCCATCTCGCCGGCCGTAACCCGGAGCGCGAGTTCTCTCGCTGGATCCGAACGATCCGGTCCTTGAAAGACGCGACCACGCCCGAGGAGTTCGATCACTCGGCCGAGCAGGGGGTGCGGGACTGCTGGACGGCGGGCGTCACCTGCGTCGCCGATACAGGAAGCACCGGCGCGCCGTTGCGCGCGCTCGCCCGCCTCGGTGCACGCGGCATCTATTATCAGGAAGTATTCGGCCCCGATCCGGCGGATCGGGCGGCGAGCCTCGCAGAGCTGCAGGCTGCCCTGGTCCGACTCGCTCCCGTCGCCACCAGCCGCGCGCGGCTGGGCGTCTCGCCGCATGCGCCCTACACCGTGAGCGAGCCGCTCTATCGTGCCGTCGCCGAGCTCGCGCGGCGCGAAGCGTTGCCGCTGGCCGTGCATCTGGCCGAGTCGCGCGAGGAGACGGCCCTGGTGCGCGACGGAGCGGGGTCGTTCGCCGAGGCGCTGCGGGCCCGGGGCATCCCGGTGCAACCGCACCGTTGCTCGCCGGCGCAGTATCTCTTGCACCTCGGCGTCTTGGAACGTGCAACGGGGTGGCTGTGCATCCACTGTGTCCAAGTGGACGAAAAGGACATCCGGACCCTCAAGGAGTCCGGGGCGGGGTTGGCCGCCTGCCCTCGCTCGAACCGGGCGCACGCGCACGGCACGGCTCCGCTCGCGGCCTTCCGCGCCGCCGGGATCCCGGTCGGGCTCGGCAGCGACTCGGTAGTGAGCGCGGGGGATGTCAACCTGTGGGCCGAGGCCGCGGCGGCCGGTCTCGACGGCGAGGACGCGCTCCGGATGCTCACGATCGACGGGGCCCGCGCGCTCGGGCTCGACCGCGAGATCGGCTCGCTCGAGGTAGGGAAGCAGGCGGATCTTGCGGTGTTTCCCTCCACCGCCCTCCACCGCCCTCCACCGTTTTCCTCCGCCCTCCTCACCGTCGTCGCCGGCCGCCCTGTTCGCGGCTACATTCCCGCCCAATGAAAACGCAGCGCCACGCCGCGATCTTGAAGATCGTCCGCTCGCAGACCGTCGCGAGCCAGGAGCAGCTGCGTGAGCTCCTCAAGAGCGAGGGCTTCGACGTCACCCAGGCCACGCTGTCGCGCGACATCCGCGACCTGGGGCTCGCCAAGGTCGCGGCACCGGACGGCGGCTCGCACTATGCTCCGCCGCCCGAGACCGGGACGGCCATCCGGCCGCAGCTGCAGCAGCTGCTGCCCACGACGCTCGTGTCCGTGGACGGGGTGGGTCCCTTGCTCGTGCTGAAGACGCCGGCGGGGAGCGCGCAGGCGCTCGGGCTCGCGCTCGACGCCGCCGGGTGGACGGAGATCATCGGGACGGTCGCGGGAGACGACGCCGTCCTCGTCATCACGCGGAGCGAGCGGGCCCGGCGCGCCGTGGAGACCCGGCTCAAGGAAGTGGCGGGCATGCCCGACTGAGCCACCGTCGCGCCGGCGCAACGTACGGGCGCCGCTTGAACTTCCGATTCCGCGTACGGGTGGTAGTGTTGAACACCGTTTCTACAGGAGACACCGTGACACACGCAAGGCTCGTCACCGCTCTGGCGAGCGGTCTCTTACTGGCGGTGGCCGCCGTCGCGGCGCCGCGGATCGCCCTCGCTCAAAGCGCCACGGGAAGCGCCACCGAGCGGCTCAACGTCTTGACTCCGGAAGAGCGCGCCGCGGGGTGGCGCCTGCTGTTCGACGGCCATACCACCACCGGCTGGCGGGGATGGAAGATGGACACGATCCCGTCAGGGTGGGGAGTCAGGGAAGGCGCGCTCACGCGGGTGCGCCCGGCCGCCGACATCATCACCACCGAGAAGTTCAAGAACTTCGAGCTCACGCTCGAATGGAACGTCTCCCCGAAAGGCAACAGCGGCATCTTTTACCGCGTGAGCGAGGACACTGCCGACGACGCCATCTATTGGAGCGCTCCGGAGATGCAGGTCCTCGATGATGCCGGGCACGCCGACGGCCAATCGCGGCTGACAGCGGCCGGCTCCGACTACGGCCTGTATCCCTCGCCGGCCGGCGTCGTGAAGCCGGCGGGTCAATGGAATGCGGTGCGTCTCGTGGTGAACGGCAATCACGTCGAGCACTGGCTCAACGGCGTGAAGGTCGTCGAATACGAGCTGGGGAGCCCGGACTGGGAGGCGAAGGTCAAAGCGAGCAAGTTCGCCACCCACCCGCGCTACGGCCGTAATGCCGAGGGCTACATCGGGCTGCAAGAGCACGAGTTCCGCGTGGCGTTCCGCAACATCAAGATCCGTGTGTTGCCGTGACCATCCGCGCCAAGCTGTCGACGATGATGTTCCTCCAGTTCTTCATCTGGGGCGCCTGGTACACGACGATCGCCGTGTACATGACCCATCACGGGATGGAGACGCTGACGCACTGGCCGTACACGGTGAACCCGATCGCGGCCATCGTGGCGCCGTTTTTCCTGGGGCTCGTCGCCGACCGTTACTTCGCCACCGAGAAAGTGCTGGGCGTGCTCCACCTGGTGGGGGGCGTGGTGATGTTCGCCGTGCCCCGGGCCACGGGCGCACCGCTCGTGTTCATCTTGCTGCTGCTGTTCTACAACCTGTGCTACATGCCCACGCTCGGTCTCGCCAACAGCCTGGCGTTCCATCACATCCAGTCACAGGAGACACAGTTCCCCTTGATCCGGGTGTTCGGCACCATCGGGTGGATCATCGCCGGGTGGTTCATCAGCCTCCTGCTCGGTCCGCTGACGGGCCTCATCCCGGAGCAGACGGCGATGCCGATCTACACCACCGCCATCGCCAGCGTGTTGCTCGGGTTGTACAGTTTCACGCTGCCCCATACGCCGCCGCCCGGGGCCGGACAACGGGTTTCCCTGCGGAGCATCGCCGGCCTCGATGCGCTGGGACAGCTGGGCGACCGCCCCTTCTACGTCTTCATCGCCGCCTCGCTGCTCTTGTGCATCCCGCTCGCGGCCTACTACAACTTCACCCAGATTTTCCTGGGCAGCGCCGGCGTCACGAAGATCGCGGCGACCCAGACGCTCGGTCAGATATCCGAGACTGGCTTCATGCTGCTGATGCCCCTCATGTTCGCGCGACTGGGCGTGAAGCGAATGCTCATGGCGGGCATGGCCGCTTGGGTGCTGCGCTACGCCCTGTTCGCGATCGCGGCGCCGGGCGCGGTCTTCTGGCTCATCGCTCTCGGCATCCTGCTCCACGGCGTGTGCTACGACTTCTTCTTCGTCACCGGGCAGATCTACGTGGACAAGAAGTCGACCCCCGCGGTGCGCGGCCAGGCCCAGGGCTTCCTCGTGCTGGTCACCTACGGCATCGGAATGCTGATCGGCGCGCAGGTGGCGGGGAACGTGTACAACCGGATGCTGGGGGGCGCGGCCAGTCTCACGCTCGACCGTTGGCCCAGCTTCTGGGTGCTGCCCGCCGGGTTCGCCGCGGTGGTGTTGCTCCTCTTCGCATTGCTCTTTCGCCCGGGAGGCGCGCGCGCGCCCCAGCCCGTGGCGGCCGATTAAGGAGATCGCATCATGGCACGCAAACGCATCTCGAGACGCAAGTTCGTCGGCAACGTGGGCGCCGGCGTCGCCTTCACCATCGTACCGCGGCACGTGCTGGGTCGTGGTCTCACGGCCCCGAGCGACAAGCTCAACATCGCCTGCATCGGTGTGGGCGGGATGGGCGCGAACGACGTGAAGGGCGTGGGGAAGACGGAGAACATCTACGCGCTGTGCGACGTGGACGAGCACCAGGCCGCGCAGTCCTTCGCCGCCTTCCCCAAAGCCAAACGCTTCAAAGATTTTCGTGTGATGCTCGAGAAGGAAGCGAAGAACATCGACGCCGTTACCGTCTCGACGCCCGATCACGTGCATGCGGTGGCCGGGATGATGGCGATGAAGCTGGGCAAGCACACGCGCATCCAGAAGCCGCTGGCGCGTACGCTGTGGGAGGTGCGCCAGCTGGTGGAGACCGCGCGCAAGACCAAGGTCGCCACCCAGATGGGGAATCAGGGGCACGCCGGCGAAGGGACGCGCCAAATACGGGAATGGGTCGAGGCGGGCGCCATCGGCACGGTGCGCGAGATCCAACTGTGGACCAACCGGCCGATCTGGCCGCAGGCCATCGAGCGGCCGCTCGAGGAGTACTACACGCCGCCCTGGATCGACTGGGACCTGTGGCTCGGTCCGGCGCCCGCGCGCCCGTATAATCCGGCGTACGCGCCGTTCAAATGGCGCGGCTGGTGGGATTTCGGCACCGGCGCGCTGGGCGACATCGCCTGCCACTCGATGGACGCGTCGTTCTGGGCTCTGGGCCTGGGTTACCCCACCCGCATCGAGCCCGAGTCGACCAAGCTGTTCGGCGAGACCGCGCCGGCGGTTTCGCGCATCACGTACACCTTTGCCGCCAAGGGCAATCGCCCCGAAGTCAAGGTGGTGTGGCGTGACGGCAGCCTGTACCCGCCGCGCCCCAAGGAAGTCAACCCGCGGCTGGAGAGCGTGTACGCCGAGTGGATCGCGGCGTGCAAGGGTGGGACACCCGCGGGCTCGAACTTCCCCGACCACGCCGGGCCGCTCACCGAGATGGTGCTGCTCGGCAACCTGGCGCTGCGCACGGCCCAGGTGCTCGAGATCGACTCGCACACCGGCGAGGTCGCGAACACCAAGGTTCCGGCCGAGTACGTGCGCTCGGAGTATCGCGCGGGCTGGACCGTGTAGGGTCGATCGCATGGTAGAGGCGCAGGGCGGTAAGGTAGGGGCGCAGCATGCTGCGCCCCTACGTGTCGGGGGACGCTTCATGGCCCGCCCGGGGACGCTACATTGCCCGTATGAACGAGCGCGATCGTGCTCGATGACTGCCGGTCTCACGGACACCCTCAGTAGCCATCCGTTGTTGGCCGTCGCGACGCTGTTCGGCGCCGGCGTCGTCACGAGCCTCACCCCGTGTATCTATCCCATGATTCCCATCACCGCAGGGATCATCTCGGGCACGAGCGCGCCGGGAGCGTCCCGGGCGCGAACGGCGGGACTCACGGTGGCCTACGTCACGGGCCTGGCACTGTTCTACGCCGTGCTGGGGCTCGTCGCCGGGCTCACGGGGTCGCTGTTCGGCACGGTGAGCGCGAGTCCCTGGGCGCGACTCGTGATCGGGAACCTGCTCCTCGTGTTTGCGCTTGCCATGCTGGATGTGTTCCCCGTCGTGGTCCCGGCGCGCCTGGTGCAGTGGGCTTCGGGACTTGGGGGCGGATCCTACGCGGCGGTGTTCCTGCTCGGCGCCACGTCGGGGATCGTGGCGGCGCCGTGCGGGGCTCCGGCGTTCGCGGCCGTGCTGACCTGGGTGGCCACCACGCGGAGCGGCTTCCTGGGGTTCGTGTATCTGTTCGTGTTCTCGCTCGGGATGACCGCGCTGCTGGTGGGGGTGGGGCTGTTCTCGGGTTCGGTCACGGCGCTGCCGCGGGCGGGCGCATGGATGGCGTGGACGAAGAGGGCGGCGGGAGTGATCCTGCTGATCATGGCGGAGTACTACTTTATTCAAGCGGGGATGGTGTGGTGATGCGATACGTGTGGCTCGTGGGGACCGTTCTGGCG
>WNGK01003539.1_pt1 | contig 34918 bp, 30 predicted proteins | sample 5400601 | NCBI WGS metagenome assembly WNGK01 (sample SAMN13153376, study PRJNA577476) | soil metagenome | isolation source: 60 cm soil or saprolite under Garry oak tree replicate 1 | place: USA:California | collected 2016-06-15 | reverse complement strand
GCTATTTCGATATTCCGCCTGGCGGCACGCGCTTGGCACGTTTCATGTCGGGCGTCTTTCCCGTTCGGCGCGAATGGCGCTCGCGGCTACAGGCAATCACACATGTCGATGGAACCGCTCGGGTCCAGGTGCTGGAGCCAGCGATGGCGCCACGCCTGTATGCACTACTGGAGGCATACGGGCAACGCACCGGGATACCGGTGCTGCTCAATACCTCGTTCAATTTGGCGGGAGAACCTATTGTCAATCGTGCAGTTGAAGGGTATTCAACATTCCTGCGCTGCAAGATTGACGTTCTGGTCGCTGGAGAGACTCGCGTAATGAAGCGCACGTCGGCAACGACAAAAACACCGGTAAACACGTTGAAGGTTGAAGAAGGAGGTTGCGTGACGTGATGAAGATGCGTAGCAGAACCCGACGCGGATTAATCGTATTTGCCAGCACGTTCGGCTCCATGGCACAGTTGGCGAGCGGATTGTGGCACAGCGATTCCGACAAGCGCTGGCTCACGCCGCTGGCTATCTTTCTGTGCGTGACGGGACTGCTGCTGATCGTGGCAACAACGGTTGAAGCACTGGCGCCGTTCATCTACTCCATCTGGTAACCCGTGGACGCTTTCCTGGAGTTATTAGCCTGCCCATCGTGTGCGGGCCCGCTCAGGACCGATTGGTCCTGTCTCAGCTGCCATATGTGCTACGAAGCGCCCGATGGTATCCCTAACTTACGGCTGCCGGGCGACACGCGGACCGAAGTTGTGCGCAGCTTTTACGAGCGGGCACCTTTCCCCGACTATCCGCCGCGCGCCAGCCTGAGCTGGTTGCGAGCACGCGCCGAGCGGAGCGAGTTCGCGCGCTTGATCGACGAAGCGATTCCTGGCGACGCTCGCGTCGTGGAGATTGGGTGTGGCACAGGTCAGATGAGCTTGTATTTGGCGCGTGCCCATAGAGTAGTGATCGGTGCTGATCTCACACGCGCATCGCTTAAGCTGGGCGCGGCGGCGGCCCGCCATTTCGGACTTGATCAGGTACACTTCATCGAAACCGACTTGCATTGTCCCGGCCTGCGGGCTGGTGCTTTCGATGTGGTCTACTCGTCTGGGGTTTTGCACCATACTGCAGATCCGAGTACGGCGTTCGCCCGCATCGTGCGTCTTGCACGCCCGGGCGGGATCATTGTTCTCGGGGTATACAACGCATTCGCACGCATTCCTCTCCGGGCCCGGCGCTTCGTCGCGCGGCTATCTGGATACCGATTCATCCCGTGTGATCCGGTGTTGCGCGACCGAGAGAGCGAGCCAGCACGGCGCAAGGCATGGGTGCGGGACCAATATCAACATCCCGAGGAGCACCGCCACACCTTGGCCGAGGTCCAAGGCTGGTTTGCCGAAAATGGCGTCGAATACCTGCGCGCGTACCCAAGCGCAATGCTGTGCCAGGACTCAGAGGAGTTGTTCACTACCGCCGCAGACAACTGGCGTCTTGAGGGCTGGCTGGCACAGCTGGGATGGATTGGTGCCCTTGCGCACGAGGGCGGCCTTTTCGTTACCGTCGGTCGGCGCGCTTAGATCCTCCTCGCACAGTCCTAATGGGGCAGAACAAATAGTGAGATCGACTTGGTGACAGTGCGCTTCGAGCGGTTATTGAGCAAGTAATTGAACACACTAGAGATACGCTTGAGATAGGATGGCAGGGCAGCGTTCTAACCAACTGAACTACGTCCCCACTCGCCAAATCAACAACTTCGCTGAAAACCTTTCTGGACAAGGCCTTTGCAGGTTTGCATACAGCGCACCGTTCGCACAGAATGCCCGGGGCAGCCGCTCTTCCCGGCAAAACCGCCTGTAAATCGCCTGTAAATTTCTGAGCAGGGCACCATATTGCCCAGGACGGTCCACATTGATGGCCAGGAAGAAAACACAAATAAAACGAACCTCGCAAAAACATCCTAACAGCTTCCCTTCTCCATGTCGGATGGTCATCCATCCGAACACAGCGGCCCCGCGATGCCTGCAGCGATGATTGATAGAAGAAGGGTGCGTTTTCTCATGCGCTTACCTTTACTGGGGGCTTGCGCCCTGAAATGGGATGTTGACCTCACGCACCGGTTGGTCGATTCCGCCTGGCTGCGAGGGAGCTTCGAGACCATCCGTGAGCAAGTAGGACCGCAGAGAAAGTGAGCTTGCGGCGAAGTTCTCCAGCGCAGTGATGTAGGAGACTTCTACCTGCATCAGGGTTCTCTGGGCGATGAGGACCTGCGGGTAAGCTGCAGCCATATCCTGGTATTTTTTGGTGTACATCTCATACGCCTTTTGCGCCCTTGGGATCATCTGGTTCTTGTAGCGGTCAACCGCGGTTTGCGAGAACGTATAGGTCTGGACGACGCTTGCCGCCCGTTCCCGCAAAACCAACTTCACGCGCTCCACTTCGCGTTTCGCCCTTTCTGCATCAGCCTTAGCGCTCGCAATGTTTCCCTGGTTGCGGTTAAAAATAGGAATTCTCACCCCCACGTCGGCAAAGCCCTGCAGTCCGACAGGTCTCCCGTTAGGCTCGGACAACAACTCGCCATTCTGCTGCAGGCCACCCCGGAGTTGCAGGTCGGGGATCGGTTCCCGCTTCGCGCGAGCCAAGGCTGCTTCGGCTCGTTTGACACCGAGTTCGGCGATTCTTACGGCTGGACTCTCGTTGACGATTTTCTCCACCAGTTCGTCCGCATTGACCGGTGGCGTGTCCTCGAGTTTTCCTTCGAGCTTCATCAAGGGAAGGCGCGGATTCCCCACCACGGCCGCCAGTGCTTTCCAAACCCGCTGCTGGTTCTGTTCGGCCATGGTGACTGCGAGTTGTGTCTGCTGGGCTTCCACTTCGGATTCCAGTACGTCGGGAGTGTCCGCTTGGCCCACATTCGCAAGTTGATGGGAGGTTTCGACGGCGTCATTGGCAAGCTTGCTGAGGTTTTGCCGCAACTCCAGCGTCTGTTGAGCAGCAAGCGCCTGGATGTAGGACATTCGGACGTTTGTGACTACGCGCACTTTTTGCTCCTCGGCCTCGGTTTCTGCCTGTTTGAGCTCCTGATCAAAAATCTTTCGATTCAGGCCCAGCTTTCCACCCAGGACGATGTCCTGCTGAACGAAAAACCCTTGCTCGCCGCCGTGAAACGACCCGCCTCGGATCTGTTCGCCCTGGTAGCCGATGGTTGGGTTCGGGTAGAGTCCCGACTGCTTCTTCCTGCCTTCCGCCGCTTGGATGTTGGCGGCCGATTGCCTAAACGTCGGGTTGTTCTGTAAGGCCATCTGTTGCAGTTCTTCGAGTGTGATCGTCTTCTGCTCGGAAGCTGGTGTTTGCGCTCGGCCCGGCAAGGCGGCCAGGAACAAAGCCCAGGCAAAACAAAGTACGAATCGGGTTACACAACGGAGTAGTGACACTGCTTCGACCCTCACTTCCATAAATTTCACCGGCGTAGTCAGGTTATTCATGTTTATGCTCCATTACCGGCATGTCCATCTTCATTGGCTTATTGCCTTCCTGCTTTTTTCGAAGCTCCATGATTTGGTCGTACTTGTCTTGAGGCAGCACGCGTATGAACGTCATCATTCCCGCCATGAAGCCGCTCCAGCCGGGACGCAGACCGAAGTTTTCAGGTTTGTCGACCATTTGATCCATCGCCATCGCGGGACCTTCCATAAAGGCATCCTGCGGAAAGCCCGGCACGGAATTCGCATCCTTGCTGACCTCGGGCCTGCCCATCTGCATTCCTTGCTGCTGTATGTCGGGCATGTCTTGGTTTTGCATCGGATTCCCGGCTTTCAGCGGAGAATTCGACACGGTTTGCTCTGCTGTCGAACCGACGCCCATTCCGCGACCTAGGCTCGGACCGTTTTCCTCGGAGGTCGCACTTCCCTGGCGTAACATTCCCATGCCTCGTTCCATGTCGAGGCCCGCGGGTATTCCATTTCGGCGTGACATCGGGCCGACCATCGACGACATCTGGTTCATCATGTGGTGAGGGAGATGGCAGTGCAGCATCCAATCACCGGGGTTGCTTGCGACAAATTCGATGTCGCGCGATTGCGCTACCCCCACGAGCACCGTGTTTCCTGGGCCCCAGGTCGACTGGGGCTGCCGTCCTCCTTCTGTGCCAGTGACTACAAACTGATGGCCGTGGAGGTGGATCGGGTGATGGTCCATGCCGAGGTTGACCAGGCGAATGCGCACACGCTCACCGTGCCGCACGATCAAAGGGGTCGTCGCCGGCCCCGCCTTGCCGTTGAAGGTAAGCCAATTGAACTCCATATTCATGGAGTTCGGCACCTTGATGTTCGGCAAGATGGCGTACTCCTGCATAGTGATTGCGAAGTCTTTATCGACGCGCGGCTTGTATGGCTCCTTGGGATGCATAATGAACGCGCCGATCATGCCCATCATTTCTTGCATCGCCATGTGCGAGTGGTAGAAGTAAGTGCCTTCCTGGTGGAGCGTGAACTCATAGACAAATCGGCCCCCGGGAGAGATCGGATCTTGACTCGAACCGGGCGCCCCGTCCATCTCGTTCGGGACCTCGAAGCCGTGCCAGTGCATCGATGTCGCTTCGGGAAGGTGGTTGTCCACGATGATCCGAACGCGATCGCCCTGGTTTACTTGAATCGTCGGGCCCGGAGCGCTGCCGTTGTAACCCCAGAGGTCAGCGATCCGGCCAGGAAGTATCTCCTGTTTAACCGGCTCGGCGATGAGATGGAATTCTTTTACGTTTCCGTCCATGCGCCACGGAAGCTCCAGAACGTCTGGCGTTTCCACGGAAACGACCCGACTACTGCCGCGCTCGGTAGCGCGGTCCATGTGCTTCATATCCATACCCGCTCCGCTTTCCTGCGAAGCTGCAAACAGGCGAGGCGTGGCTGCCAAACCTGCGCCTAAACCCAAAGTATTTCTCAGGAAATCACGTCTGTTCTTCATGGTTTTTCCTCTTTAAGACTTGGTGGACCCCAACTGTCCCCAAAAAATCAACGGACATTGGATTGAAGAAAGATGCACGGCCTAACAATCGACGTGAAGTCGCTGCTGTGGCCATACCGTTACTAAAAGGAGAGGGAGAACCTCAAATGCGAAGGATGGAAAAAGACGCAGCACGTGCAGGGGGCCGAGCAGGTGGGCCGCTGTCCAAACCCCATGCGGCGGTGAAATCGGGCACCAGAAACTCGGCCGTAGTACCCAGGACGACGGCACCGCTCCGAACCACCGTCACCTGAGGAACAACTTTTCTCCAAACGTTGAGGCGTTCCGCCGTAACGCAGTCGGTCTGGCACGATTGTGACATCAACACTGCACTCATGGCCTCAACACCCGGATGATTCATGGCTGAGTGATCGTGAGCCATTCCCGACATGCTGTCTGAAGGCTGACTGCAGTGGCGCTGACTTTCTGCTCGCGCGTGGCGTTCGCACATGAGTGCGCAGACCCCGGTTGGAGTGATTCCGGCGAGCAAGACCGTCAGGAGAACTATCGAAGTTGCGGTTCTTCGAGGCACTTTAGAAAACTGTACCTTAGACTCCACGAGACGCGCAAACTCGCACACGGGCTTTCTTCGATTGGAGTTCCCTCCTCTGAGCCCAGACAAACAGGTTGGGGAAACAATTCCGAGGCGATCTGGGCGAATCGGGCTGTTTGTTTCCCCCGCCACCAGTTACTTTGCCATCTTCTTCGCAGCGGCAACAGACTCAACCATCACCATCTCCCCCATCACGCTGCCCTTTACCGTCGTTCTCTCACCGCGAGCTTGTCCAGTTCAGCCTCCTCCTGGATGCTCACCCGAACCTCTTGGTGGACATGAGCGCCCGCTTGGATCGCGCCCTGATCGTGTTGCCCATCCCGCTCCGTGGGATTGTTTTGAACGCTGGTTTTCGATGCGTCTGAATTCTGCTGCGCGAGTCCCTGAAGAGCTTGCAAGACGACAACCAAGCTGCACGCCATTAGATAAATCCGAATGTGTTTGATGTTCCTCACTGCCTCCTTTCATTCGTCTGTCTATCCTGTTCAGGCGGACCGTCAAGCGGCGGGCCATCGACACAAAACCCGACGTGAGCGAGAAAGCTCCATCCAAAATTGTTTTGTATGCCCAGGTTGCGTAAAGCGGCGTCCCACCGCTCGGGGAGTATCCGGCAGCGGCAAGGACGATTGACCAAACACGTACCGCCATCCGGTGGGCGTGCGCACATAAGTGTCACTGAACCAAACTGTCTTGTCGAATGGCTTGCCCCCGTCCGTGCCTTTTTCCCATAGCTTGGCTGTGACCACCGCAGTGTGTGCCCAGATACGAACGGTCTGGTCAGTATCTTCTTGATGTTCATACTGAACACGGCCGCTCCGCGCTTCCTCGATCAAATCAGCCTTACCGTAGGTTTTGCCAGAACCTGTCACCAGTGTGAAGTCGTCGGCCAATATGCGATCCATCGTCGCCGCATCATTGATTTTGACCGCGGCTTGGTACTGCGTGTCCAGACCAGCAACAATCTTCCTGTCATCGCGATCGGAAGACTCTGTCCGTGGACGAAATACAAGATCAAACCAAGGTTCCCAGGTCTTGCCCTCGTCGGTCGACGTGACTGCCATCTCACTAACATTTCCGCTGACAGGCTTCCAGATTCCCCGAACGAGTACCTCTTCGCCGCTGGCGGACTTATACGTGCCTCCGAGGACGATCTTATCGGCTTGAAGGTTGCCTTCGACGACCAGCAGCCGCCCGCGGTTGGTCACCCAGCTCTGATGCCACACTTTTCTCGATGCATCGTTGATGCTGAAACTCTGGCCTTTCAGACCGTCGCTGCCTTGATAGTCTTCTCGCAAGACGCAGCCATCGAGTATGCGATCCACTCGGACGCGTGCCACCGTGGTGCTTGGGTTATCGACGTCGAAAACGTCCCAATCCCCTATCCAGAAGTCAAGCTGCCGATATTCGGGCGCCATGCAGGAGTCAGGCTTCGAAGGCTCCGCCGATGACACAGGTCGAGGATGAGCGGTGAGGCCATTCAATCCCGCGAGAAGAACAAACGCTGAAGCAACGCCGGCTTTTGAGCGCCTAACGATCGGATTCATTCGAGCCTCTCTCCTTGGCAATAGGATTCAGAGCGAGGGGTCTCGCCATCGTCGAACGGCCTTGCATCCTGGCGTTCATCGTCTACAGGCACGAATTTCCCTTGGCGTTCCAAAGCCACGACGATGAGCGGGTTTCGCGACCGCATACCTCCTCACCTCGCTCCACCTCCATCGGCTGACAACGGGCGGTCTCCCGCAGGAGCAATAGAGTATGTACTCTTCCGGACACGCAACAACAGTGGATACGAGATACGACCCGTTGCGATACGGACTGGAGGCAATCAGGTAGCGAGTGAAGCATTTCGGACATTCGACGCAATGGCGAAGAAAGGAAGACATATGTCCTGTGTGTCAAGATAGATCGTCTTATCAAACAAGAGTGGACGTTTGCGGACTCTGCTCCTCGTAGTGACGCTCATGGTTCCCCCGATAGCGTGCGCCTGCCATTTCCCGATGGTCTTTGCGGTGCTATGGAATCGATTCCGAAGCAAAGCCAAAGCCCAGGCGCCGCTCAGTCTTTCGTTCGACGTTCTCGGGCAGATTCCCTTGCGAGGTTGCGTGGATCGCCGAGGACACCGCAGCCCCGGGAGGAACCGGAGTCGCTATGAAGCCCGGACCGCCATTGTTAGTGCCCGTAGCGGGATCATATGCTTCCCCTACAATATGGCCCTGCTGATCAATATCTCCCGCCAACAGCAAAAAGGGCGAACCTGATACCGTCAGTTGGTTCATGTCGTACAACTTGGTGTTCTGCCACAGGACTGCGCGGGTGCCGTGCGGCCCTCCTCTAGACAGACCGACGATCTTGTCGCCTTTTTCGTTGATGCCGAAGGCCCCGCTGCGGGTATCGCCCGGAAGCTTACCCAGGGACTTCATGCCGCCGGTCGGGGTCCAGATGAAGGCTTCATAAGTTCTTGCGAGCCCAGGTGCGGTGTTGGCGAAGCCGACGATCGTTCCTGCATTATTGATCGCTGTAGGCGTGTTCCAGGCATCGCCGCCGATGTTGCCAAGATCAGTTGGAACCCCGTTTTGCCAAAGCACCGCATGTCTAGCGCTGCTATTTCCAACCGCAACAAAACAATCGCCGGAGATGCCGACCACCTGGCCGAGGTCATTGATCGCCACGGCCGCGCTGGTGCTGTCGCCAGGCAGCGGTGGGAGTTCCTGCATAGTGCCGTCCGGTTGCCAGATCGCCGCCCTGAACTGCAATATCTGGAACAACGTATTGCAAGTTGGATCATGGACACCGTTCTCTGCCCAACCGACCACTTGACCTTTGTTATTGACGCCGGTGGCGTAGCTGCTGAAACCGCCAGGGAACGGTTCCAGTGCTGTCATTTGCCCGTTCTGCCAGCGAAACCCTTTGCATTTCAGGCCCGAAGGAGTGGCCGCGGCGAAGAAGGGCCAGCACGAAAAAAATTCTCCAGTTGGATCGGCCTCTGATAACTCGGAGATACCCACGATCACGCCGTTGTTATTCTTAACTGGCCAGGCCACAGCGCTATTCGGTCCCCCCGAGAGCGTACCTAGAGGGATGGTTTGTCCATTCACCCAAAGAGTAGCGACCGAGGTCAAGTCTCCCGCCAGGTTGTCGGCACCTGTGATCCAACCCCGATCGTTGATGCCATTGGCAGAACCTGAGGTTCCGCCGCGTCCGCCGAGCTCGACTACGCTGTAATTGGATTGCGCGGCGAGCCGAACCGGCGCCGCCATCGCAACAAACAAAGTTATCGCGGTCACGCATGTCAATATCCGGGATAGCATGTGATCTCCTTTGGCCCGCTCTGGCGACGACAACTAAAACTCATGCGAATCAAAATAGATCAAATGGCTGACCAAGGATGGACATCAGCGGACTTGGTTTCCCGACTGCTTGGACGTTTACGGACGTGACTCCGGTGAATTCGGTTTTTGAGACTTGCAATTTCGGAACACGCCGCAGAAACTTGGCCCAGACTTGACGGCGAAGGAGTCAGGATTAAGGGCAAGCCAGCAGCAACTTAGAACTTGAAATGCGCGGCTTGCATTCACCTCGGCTGATTCGGGAGCCGGGTCCGAAAACAGCCAATCGGACTACTGAATTCGAGTATCATGAGATTCGCAAAAAATGGATGTCGATTGGCGAGCATTTAGGCAGGCACGGCTGGCGCGCGACGCGCGCTTCGACGGCAAGTTCTTCGTGGGTGCCCACAGCACCAGGATCTACTGCCGTCCAAGTTGCCCGGTTCCGACCATACCAGACAAGAATGTCCGCTATTTCCCGACCGCTGCCGCGGCTGCAGAAGCAGGGTTTCGACCGTGCCTGCGCTGTCGCCCGGAATGCTCGCCCGGTACCCCGGCCTGGTTGGGAAGTTCAAGTACGGTTTCGCGAGGCTTGCGCCTGATTGCAGAAAGTGGATTAGAGGATGGAGGAGTTGAGGGTCTTGCTGAACGGTTGGGGGTTGGCTCGCGGCACCTGCGCCGTTTATTTGTAAAGCACTTGGGGGCAACGCCGAGCGCGGTCGCTCAGACGCGCCGCCTGCATTTTGCGAAGAAGCTTATTGACGAAACGGCGCTGCCTATGAACCAGGTCGCCATTGCTTCCGGCTTTGGTTGCGTTCGTCGATTCAACGCCACCCTGTGGAAGACTTATCATCGAACGCCGACTCAGATTCGACGCCTCGCGCGACTGAAGGATCTTCAGCCAGAGAACCAGTACCTTTTCCGTCTCCGTTTTCGCCCTCCCTACAACTGGAAGGGCATGCTTGCGTTTCTTGCACCTCGTGCAACACCGGGCGTAGAGGCGATCGAAGGCGGCAGCTATCGACGTTCGATTTCGCTAAATGGCAGTGATGGATATTTTGAGGTTTCTCTCGACAGAAGCAACCCTGCTCTGGTTGTGCGTGTTCAGTTTCCGAATCCGGGCTCCCTCTTTCTGATCACCGAGAGGGTGCGCCAAATGTTCGACCTGAATGCCGACTGGGCGGCTATTGTAGGAACGCTAAGAGCTGACCCTACGTTGGGGAGTTGGGCACTGACCGGCCGCATTGTCAGAGCTTTCGGGCAGTCATTCTCCGGGGCTAGCAGCCTTACTCATTTCCTAGCCCAGCAGCTCTTGCTGACTCGAAACTTAGCAAGGTTGGATTGACCAACAGGAGAGCCGAAAGCATTCAGGCCCTCGCGCGGGCCGTGTGCTGCGGCGAAATCTGCTTTGAGGGTGTTGTGGATTCAGATGCTTTTCTGGCTCGTTTATGTGCGATTCCCGGCATTGGGAAGTGGACAGCGCAATATATAGCAATGCGAGCCCTCGGCGAACCTAATGCGTTTCCTTCTGCTGATGTTGGGCTCATGCGTGCGGTTGGCGTAGGCAGTTCTCACGAACTCGAGGAACGCGCTGAAGTCTGGCGACCATGGCGAGCCTACGCTGCTATCTATCTGTGGAGTATGGCCAGCGAGTCACAAGTTCGCAAAAGCAAGACAGTTCCTCCTAAGAAACACACGATTACGATTGAAGAAGGCGCGTCGTAATGATCTTTTGCCACGCTATTGTTGAGGCGAATTTCTTCGTCAAGAGAGATTTTCACCGGGCAGCCTTGCGACGTGACCCAAATCGCGGCCTTTTCGAAGCCACCTTGTCCCAGTGTGCTGCTATAGATCGCCTGTGCAGCGGCGTCACCACGCGCTGTGTCAATGGAATACTTGGTGGGGTCATAGCCATTCACTTTTTCCGTGCCTTCTTGAACGGTGGCGAGGGTATGATTCACCGGGGCGAACCCGGCGGCCAATCCGTCGATCCCGACGTTCAAGGTCCCCACCGCCATTCGCCAACCGTCGCTGTCCGACCGCACGGCGTGAATCGTGTCAGTAGTTTCATCACCGCTGTTATTGCTCTTGGCAAAGCCATCTATGGTTTGGGGCGTGACGTCGACTTCCTGGTCTAAGAATCGGTCGCCGTTCCACTCATAGGAATAGTGAAATGCCTCTGGCGGGTCCGAAGGCGATCCGTAACGCAATTATGGTCGATGCCCGGACTCGCCGTGTTTTGTGCCCGGGCGCCTGCGGGTCTTGCATCCTTTACGACAAGAGCGACATTAAGAAAGCCACCGATTTACGTGGACAAAATTGCCGATCAGGTCGCAAAGCATCTTTTCCATTGTCAGTTGAGCGGTAGACAGTGGGTTCGAGTGTGTCCTGGTCGTGACCGTAATTCGAATTTCGGCACTTCCGAGTAAATTTACTTCTTCCGGGCAGCTGCGGCCAACGCCATCATGCGGTCCATGGTCGGTTTCAATTGTTCAGGATCGCGAATGCAATTCAAGAACATTGAGCGCGGATCGCCCCAGAGCGAAAAACCGCCCAGGTAGCGATAGGCCTCAGGCCGGGGTGGACCGCCGGGGGCGCCTGCCGCGGGAATCACCTGGGGAAGCTGGAAGGCGTACATGCTGCCGCCGGCGAGGAGCTGATGCGGATAGCGCATCAGCCAAAGACAATTGTGGGCATCGGCGATGCTGCCAGCAGAGACTACCGCCCATTTGCCGGCGTCCGCAGCCGAAGCCTCCTGGCAACTCCAGGTCTCGGCCTGCGGAACGTACGCCGTAGGCTCGGAGAGTCCGTACTCATCGAGGAGAATTTGGTTCAGTCCGTGTTGCTGCGCGAAAGCTTCGACTTGCGGCAGCGCATGATTCCAATCGATGTTGGAGTCGTTCACTAGCAGGTAGGCCGGGCGCCCCATGCTGAGCACATTCAGGAAGGGCAAATAATTGGGATAGGCCCGTACGGCGGTAGCAAGGGACGCGGCCGCAAGAGCGATCGTCACCCAATTTCCAGCGGGTGCACCGCGCCAGTTGGTATCGTGCAACGACTGCAACATGCGCGGCAGCGGGGCAAGCAGAAGGGTCAGCAGGGCCAGCGGGATCAGGAAATGACGGATGCTGATGTCCAGCCGGTTCAGCATGCAGACGGCCACGAAGACCACCAGCGAGACCCACACCGCGCGCCAGTGAAGTGCCATGCCGCTCGGTATCGCCGACAGTTGTCCCCTTGAGCGGCGTTTCAAGACGACGGCAATCCCGAGTGCAAGCACCAGCAAAAGCAGGAACGCCAGCGGTGACTTCAAAACAAACAGCACCGGAAAATAAAACCAGACACCATGCGAATAGGCATGACCAAGAATATAGGTAGGTCGGCTCCCGGCGCTAAACGCGAATAAGATGAGACCTTGTAGGTAGAGCCACAGCGGCATCAGGAACCGCCGCAACAAAGGCGACGCGGGAAAGTGCGGGATGACATTGAAAGAATCCGTCGGCTGGTTCCAGGAAAATACAAAATAGAAAATGTAAACGAACAATGTGGCCCACAGGGTTGCTTTGGCCAGGTTGCGCCACGCCTTGCGCCGCCAGGCGCGTCGGGCGGATTTCTCGGTGGGCTGCTCGGGGACGCCGCGCCAGCGCAAGCTTAGAGCGACCACGAAAAACACGAAGAACAATAATCCAGAAGAAAATTTGGAAAGAAACGCACCGGCCAGAATGAGCCCATACCCGACGACGACCCCGCGGGACGGCGAGCGCCACATCTCAGGCAATTGCCAAATGGCCAGAATCCAGAAGAGCGTGATCGCGACGTCCGTGATTACGAGGGGGCCGAACGCGAGAAACGCCGGCATGCTCACATAGACGCTGAGGGACAGCAGCCCTCCCCAAGTGCCTCCCAGCCGCGAGCCAAGAGCGTAGATGGCGAGGCCAAGAAGCAGAGTCAGCAGCACCATTGGCACTCTGGCCCACATCACGGTGGAATAAGGATCGTTCCAGCGCATGATGAGCCAGTGGCCCCACACCCACTCGCCGAGAAATTCGTTGAGACTCTTGCCGCTGAAGTTCCAGGAGAGATGCGAGTAATCGGCATGTACTCCGCGAGCGACCAGGGGCAACGCGGCCAGGACTTTCGCCAGCGGCGGATGTTCTATGTTCATCCGCATATCGAACTTCTGCAAATAACTGACGCCAGCGCCGATGTGCGCTACCTCGTCAATAACGACTGACTCCCGCCGTGCGGCGTCACCAGCGAGGAGCGCCATGAATACGAGGAGCAGAACTGCGGCTGCGGAAACTTTTGTGGATTGCTGAATCTGCAAGGTTCTGGTTCCTGGTCGGAAAATGACGCCGGATGCCCCAACTCCGGTTCAGCACATGATACACGGCCTTCCTCCGTAGACGGCGGCCAGTCTTGTCGCCCGTTTCGCGCTATTCTCCGAATGAGACGTTCAACCCGGTGGTGAAGATCAGATCATTCTGCTTCTTGCCGGGTGGCGGATTGGTGACATACACATCGGAGAAAGAGTTCTGCCAGCCCAGCCGCTTGTTCATCTTGGTGACAGTGGCGAAGTCGGAGGTTCCGCGATAGTCTCCGGCACTATTCAGGTCAGGGAAAAAATACAGACGCTCATTGAGAACCGTGCTCTTGCCCAGCTTGTGCAACAACTCTTCACCGAGAGTGAGCGCGGCTAGACTGCGTGTAGGAGTGGTGTAGGACTCGTGCGTATAGTTGAGGCCGGCGAGCAGGTCGAGAGTTGTGCTGTCCTTCTTGATGGCATGGAAGCCGGCGCCGCCGCCGATCACCGAGCGCAGGTTCAAGGTTTGCAGAGCATCGGAAAAGAAATCGGCGCCGACAAAGCCGAACACTCTCTGGGTGAGGTTGTGATCGTAGCGGAGGCCGCCGCCGATGGTGTTGGCGGTGGTTGCCGGGACAGCCCCGGGAGCGTTGTTGTGGGCATAAACCGAATTGGTGTAAAGCCCAAGTTTGTCGTGCAAAGTTTGTCGTGCAAGGTCTGCCGGATTCCGGTGAAGGCCAGCGATAGATTCTCGGTCTGGCTGTTGCCGCCGGTGAGGGCAAAACCAACATTCAACCCGGCCTTCCAGTCCTGCAGAAGTCCGGCGTGCCGAGTCTTCTCGTAGGCAGCCTGCTCGGCGTAGTTGCGCAGAGTTTTTAGGTTGGATTTCGGAGCCTCCACGGTGGCGCCTGTCGTGGACGTGATCTCCAGCTTGTCGTCTGAGGTGGCTACGGATCCGACCGCGGTTTTGCCGTCCTGCAATTCAAAGTGTAACTGCTCGCTGGACTGAATAGCCTGGATGGCATCCCATTTGAGAATTACGTCTCCGGCGTAGTCGGTGTGAAGGAGCAGGGTCTTGCCGTCGGATTTGACGATGGTTCCGCTTAGGCGGTCGCCGTTTTTCAAGGAGACCTGGTCGGCTAAGGCGTAGGCACAGCAAAACATGAAGACGCATGCGAGGAGCAACGAGAACTTGAGCACAAAGACCTCCAGAGAAGATGCTCGCAATTAGTATCGGACAAAGGCGGGCCGAGTTGTAAGGGGAGGGGTGCGAAGACAACGAAGAGCGGACCTACAATTTGTGTGTTGACGACTGCTTAGCCCCACCATTTTGAAGAGCGCAAATGGTGGGGCAGCCTCAGTGGAGGCGACTGAAATTCGTTCATTCCGCTTGTAGCAGCTGCAAGGCGTTGTTCAAGAGCTCCCGTTCCTCTGACGAGAAGTTGTCGTAACGACCAGAACTGAGTTGCCGCTCGCGAGCATCGGGCGGCATGGCGCGTAGAGCTTCAATCGCATTCCGCGCTGCGGGGCGTACTCCTGAAGGAACTTGCTGCGCCGTGGAATTCGCGAGCTGTTCGCTCGCCACGGCGGTCGTTGCGGTCGTCTGGGTGGCCCTGTCGTTGGAATGGAAGTTCGAAACGGCAGGCCTGTAGTCTGCGAAATTAGTGGTCACGTAATTCCGCTCAGGGGAGCTTTCGGGGCCAAGCGTATCTGAAGGCCTCGGGGGAGGATTTTCGCTGTTTGGTTTGGAAGTGTCCGGGGAACTGTCGTTGCATCGGTTGTCGGGATGGCGATAGTCCGGACGGCAGCGATTGTCCCGATCACGACGATCATGCCCAGGATAGCGATCAGGCGGAGCGTCGTAAGGATAGTCAGGGTAGTCGTAGGGAAAGTAATAGCCGTAAAGCCCCCACCACGGGCCATATCCGTACCAATAGGGGTACGCACCCCAGTAGGGCCAGAAGCCGAAATCGAATCCGTAGAAGAACGGGTAACCGCCGAAGCCACCAAAGAAGCGGTTGCCGCGAAAACCGCCAAAGCCTCGGCCACCACGAAAGCCTCCTAAGCCTCCGTTATTAAAGCCGCCAAAACCTCGGCCGCCACGAAAGCCACTGAAACCGCCGGAGCCGTGGAAGTTCCCGAAGCCTCCGCCACTGCGAAATCCTCCGGAGCTTCCTCCGTGAAAGCCCCCACCGGCATGACTACCAAAGCCACCACCATGGAAACCGCCCCCACTACCATGGAAGCCGCCACCTCCGCCGTGACCGCCGTGCTGGGCAAAACTGGATTCCGGCGTGCCCGCGAGCGCGACTGACACCGCGGCTACGGCAAGAGCTCGCAACAAAATGGTCGCGTTCATTTCCGTTCCTCCCTATGTCAGGTTAGATGCGCGCAATCCCGATGCACGCAATCCCAAGCGCTGTCGTCCGCAAATTGCGAGCAGGGCCAGGACATTTCGAGTCCTAATAATCGAGATTGTACGCCCGATTCGTTCCTCCGCTCCAGCCAAACCAGCTCAGCAATAGGACGCGGCCAGGGGAGGCAACTGAGGATCACTGTATGCGCATGGCAAAAGAAGATGGTGGGCAGTGCAGGACTCGAACCTGCGACCTCCTGCTTGTAAGTAGGAACCGAGCCACTTCTAGCGATTGCTGCCAAATTGCTTCTGGTGGCTACGAATCAGTGTTTTATCGTTTATTGGTCCGTATCGGATTTACTACCCGTGGCGGCCAATTACTGCACGTGGTCCCCGGTATTCTCACCGGTATGAGAATCCGAAGTCCACAGCTTGGAGCGACTTTTTGGTTTCCCCACGTTTGCGGTGGCTTACCAGCTGACGTGACCGGCGATTTTTGTACCAGGTGGAATGAGAGAGAATCCACTTGGAGGAAAAGCTGGACATGCCGAACAAGAAGTACAAACCAGAGCAGATCGTGACGATGCTGCGGCAGATCGAAGTAAGCATCGGGAATGGAAAAACCACACCCCAAGCCTGCAAAGAAGCTAAGATCACGGTGCAGACGTATTACCGCTGACGGAAAGAGAGTACGGCGGGCTGAAGCTGGGACAGGCCAAGCGGCTGAAGGATCTGGAGAAGGAGAACTCGCGGTTGAAGCGGTTGGTGGCGGAGTTGTCGCTAGAGAAACAGGTGCTGAAGGACGTGGCCTCGGGAAACTTCTAAGCCCGGAGCGGCGTCATAGGGATAACATAGGGATAAAATCCTGGACGATCAATTGCTCAAGCACTCTTGCCCATCTGCATGTGCCGAGTTGTCAAAGACTGACTGCTTTGTAATGACGAAATGCTTAAGGCTTGTCGATCTCCAAGCTTTCGCGCTTCTTTAGCCTGTTCGCCTCGATTAGCTTCTGGTAAGCTGCCAGCGACTGTCCGGCTTCCTGTACACGCCCAGCGCGACGATAAGCTTGGCTCAGTTGAAAGTACACGGCGTCGTGGTCGGGGGCAAGCTTCTTGGCTGTTTCCAGGCTCTCAATGGCGCCGGTTGTATCTTCCTGCTTCAGGAGGGCGCGTCCCAATTCGAAGTAAGCCATCTCATAGTCGGGCACGGCCTTGACAACCTCGCGCAAAAGGGCAACAGCCTCCGCTAGCCGGTCCTGCAAGAGCAGCGTATAGCCAAGGTGGTACATCGCGCGCGCATCGCTCGGGCGAAGATCGAGTTCGGCGCGAAATTCCCGCGCGGCCAATTCGAAGTCGTTCTGTCGGAGGCAGACTAGACCGGCGTAGTAATGAGCTTCCGGAAGCCGGGGGTCAAGCCGCGAAGCGGTACTCAGCTCGTTGGCGGCGCTCGGATAGTCCTCCTGTTGCGCGTAGGCCTTTCCAAGCAGAAGGTGCACCGACGCGTTGTTGGTATTTTGCTCCAGCAACCGGCGAAAGACACCGGCAGCATCTCCCGATTGACGCGTGTGGACCAGAGCGGTTCCCCATGCCAAGAGCAGGCCAGGGTCGTCGGGAGGATGTTCGAGAAAAGGATGGAGAACTTCAACGACTTTCTCATCGTTCTCTAACATCGAATAGCTGAGGCCGAGAAGTTGGCGGACGAAAGAGTCGTCGGGATGAGCTCTGAGGTGGCGCTCGAGCGCTGGAGCAGCTTGCGAGTAGAGCTCGGCACGAAAGCTGGCGAATCCCCAGTTACGGTCCAAACCGGAGAGAGTGGGCTTCCATGCGGCAGCCTGCCTGAAAAACTCTGCGGCCTCGGAAAATTTCGAGTCTCTGGCGCGCATCACGCCCAGGTCGTTATAGGAGCTGCCGAGGATGTCTGCGACAAATGAACGGTATTGCTTGGCAGTTTCCGTTTCTTTTGCCGCGGCCGGTTGCTTTGAAACTGGCGCCGCGGGCAAGCCCTGCTGGATCATGGTCTGCGCGCCTTGCTTTTGCTCCGGAGAACCCGCCTCGAGCAGGTCAGCGACGCGGTCCGAAACCCGACTCTCGCGGTCATCTTCCGAACTTTTCTTTTCATCGAAAATGTGCTTTACATCGTACTTGAACTTCGCTTCTCGTATTTGCTGGGAGCGCGCCAGCGCTTTCTTGGCTTCCTCCTCGCGACCCATCCGGCGTAGGTTCTGCCCGAGTAAGTAATATGCCCGGCTGACCTCGCGCTGCTTGTCTTCATCCGGATTTCCCACCATGCTGACATATTTCTCGAGAACTTCGACTGCTGCCTTGATGCGATTGGTTGCCGCGTAGGTTTCGCCCAGGTAGAGATAGAGAGAAGTCTCCCGGGGCTGCAGCCGCGCTGCGTGGAGAAGAGCAGCTTCTGCGGCAGGAAAGTCGCGCAAATTCACGTTCGCGATTCCCAGAAGTTCCTGTACCTGATATTCATCGGGATGGAGCTTAACCTCTTTTTCGAATTCTTCGCGCGCCTGCGGGTAACCTTCTTCTTGATAGTGCTCAAGATAAGCGTATCCAAGAAAGCCGTGAGCACGGGGATACTTTGGATCAAGCCTGATCGCCTCGCGAAATTCAGGGATAGCCTGCTGTGGGATCTTGGCGACCAGGTAGGCCCGGCCAAACAGCATATGCAGCGCCGCCGATTCCCCCATCGTGGACTCAAGTTGATGGAACCATGCCGAGGCCTCGGGCAACTTCACTGACTTCAAGTAAGCAATCCCCAGAAAATAGCCGGTTTCGAAATCGTCCTCGATATCTAGCGAAGCCTTCAATTCCTGGATCGCCTTATCGAAATCCCCCTCGAACACGTAGATTCGACCCAGGAGGCCGCGTGCCCGGGCATGGCTGGGCTGTTTGGTGACAACAGATTGCAGCAGCGCCTTCGCCTTGCCGACTTCTCCTTGGCGGAACCACACGCCAGCCGCAGCCACCTGAGTTTCGACGTCATCCGGCTTGAGCCTCAGCGCCGAGTCCAGATAAGCGGCGGCCTGATCGGTCTGCCCCAGCGACAGCGAGAGTTGTGCGAGCTGGCGCAAACCAAGTGCGACCGCGTCAACGTAATGATTTTCCGCCGATGCAAGATCACCCGCCGCCAAGGATGCTTTGGCCGCCTCAAACTCCGTCTGGAGGGACTTCACAGGATTATCGGCTGCGCGACTGGCGGTAATAACGGACGCCGCTAGCGCAGCAACCACCATCAGGCTTGCCGGTACGCGCTTCAAGACGCTATTCAAAAAGATAGCTCGCTTACGGGATTTCTGAGAGTGCTGCGCCCGCATCGAAGAAGTTCCGGCGGTTCAAAGTTCCTACGGTTCAAAGTTCCTACCGTTCAACGAGCGCCGCTCAGCATCCCGTCCCGCAGACAGAGGCGGCAGCGCCTTCCTGTCCTGGATCCCTTTCCCTTCAACGACGGTATACATGTAGTCGCCAGCAACGTCCTGGAGCGGCTCCACGTTACCATTCGGCCAGCGAATCTGGACCGATTCCATCCTGCTGGCGGCGCCCAGACCGAAATGCAATCGCAAGTCGTTTTGCGATAGGTAGCTGCTTCCGCCGCGCACTTCACTGAACTGCTGCACTCCCGCGGCGCGGATGGTCACCCGGGCGCCAATTGCTGCGCGGTTGCTCTTTGTGCCGACGAGCTTGAAGAGGACGCGGTGATAGCCGTCGGCATTCATGTTCTTGAGCAGAGAGGGCGGTTCGCCGACGTTTAAGAGAAGGACGTCGATATTTCCAGTGTTGAAGACGTCGCCAAAAGCGGCGCCGCGGCGGGAATGAAAGGCAAGAGCAGCCAAGCCGGATTCTTTCGAGACTTCGTCGAAGGTGCCGTCCCGATTATTGCGATGGAGGAGGAGCGGCTCACGATAACGGGGCCCAGTCTCCAAGGTGTCGATCTGCGGATACACGTGCCCATTGGCTACAAGAAGGTCCAGCCAAGTATCGTTATCCATGTCAAAGAAAGCCGTACCCCAGCCAACGTAAGGATAGCCGGGCTGGCCCACTCCGGAAGTCCAACTCACATCATCGAATCCTTTGGCGCCCATGTTGCGATACAGCGAATTGGGCTGCTCTTCAAAATGGGTAGCAAAAAAGCTCAAGTGCCCGCTGTGGTCGTAGTCGCCGAAATCCACCCCCATGTTCCCAAGTTCCAGGCCTTCACCGCTCAGCGCGACACCGGCTAGCAAGCCGACGTCGGTGAATGTACCGTCATGATTGTTGTGATAGAGATAGTTGGGCACGGAGTCGTTGGCGACCAGCAGATCAGGCCAGCCATCGTCGTCGTAATCGGCCCACATCACCCCGAGTCCGTAATAGCCGATGTCATCGTGGACGCCGGCTTTGACCGAAACCTCTTCAAAGGTGCCGTCACCACGATTGTGGTAAAGAAAGTCGGATTCGCCCTCGAGCCCCCAAGGGCCACACTGCACGAGGATGCCTTTGAATCGGCAGAATTTATTGCTGCCGAATTGGGGAAGATTATTCATGTCCAGGTGCGAATAGCGAGCGACGAATAGGTCCACGTTGCCGTCGCGATCGTAATCGCCCCATGCCGCGCCGGTGCTGAACCCTCCACCGCGGACTCCGGCCTTCTCGGTGACGTCCTCGAATTTGCAATTGCCCAGATTGTGGTAGAGCACGTTGCCGTTGTAGCCGGTCACGAACAGATCGAGCTTGCCGTCGTTGTCGTAGTCGGCGACGGCAACGCCCATACCCCAGCCCAACCGGGTCAGACCCGCCTCCTTGGTAATGTCTTTGAAACTGCCATTTGGCTCCTGGTGATAAAGAGTAACCATGGGGTCGCCGCCCTGGCGCAATCTCTCCACGGTCGAGCCATTCACCAGGACAACATCCAGCCGGTCATCGTTATCGCAGTCAAACAGGCCCACGCCCCCACTCGTTGAATCAATCACGTAATGCGCTTCAGGGGCAGCTATGTGCGAAACGGTAAGGCCAACTTTCGTGGCAACGTCTTCGAAGGTCGGGACCGGGGGAAACGCACTCCGGTCTTTCTTTCCAGATGGGGCCCGCTTCGCGGGTGGCGGTACTGGCACTGGAACACGCTGAGGTCCCCCCTGCGCCTGTGCTGCCAACACCGGCGGCGCCAGGCTGAGAATCACAAAACAAATCAGGAGGAGCAAGGCTCTCGACGGATACACAAGAATGAGTAATTTTAACATTGATGACTTTCTTCTCGGAAGGGAACCTCGCCCTGCTTCCTGCGCTACTGTTTGTGCTCCAGGCTATTTGCTCTCGGACACTCACAAAGAGGTTGTGTATTTCCGCAGAGCCGCATTCGTCGAGAGCGAGTCGCACGCAGAAAACAACTGGCAGGGGATTTGTTCGCGAAGCTGCCAAAACAAGAAACGTCCCGCTGGTGTGTGACCAGCGGGACGTTTCGCCATCGGGTTAGTACAGCACTAGAACGTGAACCTTAGCGAGTACTGAAATTCTCGGTTTCGGTCCGATTGCGTACCCACCGTACTAAATTGGGCACTTGGCGAAGTGTTCTGGAGCGAAACCGCTTGCCCCAGGCTAGTGATCGAGTTCCCATTGGCATCCACGAACTCGGGACTCCCGGCGCTATTCGGAGCATTGAAGCCTACGTTGTAGTTTAGTCCGTTGCCGCCCGGGTCCCCATACTGCGGGTGGTTGAGGGCATTGAAGGCATCCATCCGGAACTCCGCTTTAACCCGCTCGGTTATATTGAAATGCTTCGCCAGTGATAAGTCTAATGTGCGAGTGGGTGGCCCCTCGCAGTCGCCGACCGGCGCGTTCCCGATGGTGCCCAACTGGAACCCGTTCATGGTGTATCGGTTCGGGTTGATCCATTGGAAGTTATTAAAGCTGGAGCTTCGGCAGGGCTGTCCCGGCACCAAGTTGGGCCGCTGAGCGCCTGCACCGTTGCCGATGCCGGAGGGATCATTAACATTCGGAACGCCTCCAATGGTTGGGGTAAGGGAGTGGCCGCTGGTGACGGCGACGAGCGAGGTGATTCCCCATGAACCCAGACTGCCCCGAACCAACCTGTTCATGTTCTGCAAAGTGGGCAGGTTATAGACCACGTTGGCCGAGAAAATGTGCGGACGGTTGAGGGGATTCAGTCCGTAGCCATTTTTCAGATTGAACGGATCAATAACCAGATTTCCGCCTCCATTGCTAACCTTTAGGAGCGTATCCGCATACGTTTTGGAGTATGTGTAGGCTAGCTGAAAGGTGGAATTGCGTTGGAAACGCGACGTGAACGCTGTCTGCAGCGAGTCGTACTTTGCGCTGCCGTGATGCGCAAAGAGCGAAATCCCGCCCGAAGTCAGCGCATCGAAAGGCTTGAGGGAATTTCCAGCTGGATTGCCGTTCGATTCCGCAAAAGCGAGCCTGTCTGCGGGAGAAATAGCATTAGCATCGTATTTGCTCGTCCAGTTTTTCGTGCGACTGCCAACGTAGCCCACTTCCAGCCGTGCATCCTTCCAAACTTCATGCTGGAGGCTCGCATTATATTGCAAGGTATAAGGAGCCCGGTTGCTGAGCTCTTGGCCGATACTGGGAACTCCTAAGCCAGTGCCAAAGCAGTTGGGTGTGCAAGCCGGCAACTGGTTGGTATTGTCAAGGAACCGTCCATTGCCGTTTATAGATTGGAAGCTGGCAACGAATGGCGGGTTTGTGCCAGCGGTGCCGTCCGTCACGAAAATGTCGTCACGGTTGTAAAATTGACCAAAGCCCGCACGGAGCGCCCACTTGCCCGATCCGGTGGGGTCCCACGCCACACCCAGCCGCGGTGCGATGCCGCGATGATAGTTGTTCTGGATAGCCCGGTTGGGACCGGGCAATCCGCCCGTTCCCGGCGGACAGGGATTCGCCAGGAGGCCCGCCGAGTAGTATAGACCGTTGCACGGCGCGTTTCCGAGCGAGGGGTTATAAGCAGCTTGGTTGAAAACGGTGAATTTGTCATCCGCCTGGTAGGGATTCGGCAGATAGGAATAGCGGGCACCCAAGTTGATCGTCAGGCGGTTGGTTAGCTTTACGTCGTCGTTGAAATAAAGTTCAAAGTTCTCCCAGCGCCCTTGTTTCTTGAAAATGACGTTCTGTTCGCCCCAATTGACCGCCTGGTTCTGCAGAATCCAATCGGAAAGGCCATAATGGGTAGTGACGTCCGCCAGGTTTGTGCACCCTGCATCTGTGATCTTCTTGCAGCCATTGTAACCGCCTGGCCCAAAGGTCACCCCCTGTTTCTGGGAGAAGTTGTCCTGGTCTTTGCCATTCCGGCTGTAAAGGACTCCCACCTTTAGCGTATGGCGCCGAATGACCTTCGAATAGTCATCCTGCCAAGCGAATAGGTCTTCCCGGTTGTTCCAAGGCGCGAAGCTCCAGATAGTTGGAAGGCCGCCCCCATTGATCCACACCGGCGGATTATTGGCCGGATTCCCCGTAGTCGGGAAAAATGTTGGAATCACCTTATTGAGCGCCTGCGCTGCGGCCGGATTCGCTTGACTGATAGCGATCTTATTCCCCGAGTAGGAGAACTGGAAATCGTTCACCGCTGTAGAGCCGATAACCTTGCTCAAGCGAGCCACCGCAATGCGCCCTGGCGAGCTCCACCCCTCCTGGATCTGAGAAGCCCCGGAATCCGCTCCCCATCCGGTATTGCCTACGGAAGAAGGTCCATACACCCACGAGTCATTCGTGTATTTCATCATCAACGTTAGTGACTTCGCGAGATGGACGTCTCCGCGCCAGCTGTCTTCGCGATAAAAGGTCGGCTGTTTAAGGGATTTCGCCCAGTTGGTACCGCAGCCATAGTTGGGGGTCCCTGGCGCAAGCGTCGGCAAGAAATAGGTGTTCAGAATCGTCGGCCCGGCGACGCTTTGGCGCCCCGTAGGAATCACGTCTATGACACCCGGAGTGGAAGCCGCCGCCGTAAATGCGCCGCCCGGATTTGTCGGATCCGGATCGGTGAGTCCCGCACCAGTCCCGTTATTATTTGCGATCGGAAGGCAACCAATTGTGTTAGCGCTGCTAAAGGTAGTATCCAGGGCAGAGTCGGAAAAGTCACCGGTGCGCTGTAAGGGCGTGGGGACATGAGCGCTGCGCACGCTTTCCTGGATCAGCCGGTTCCATTCCTCCGATACAAAGAAAAAGATCTTGTCCTTCTTGATCGCGCCTCCGAGCGAGCCTCCGAAATCGTTGCGGCGAATCGTATTCTTTTTGGCGGTCGGGTTGAAATGATTAAGAATGGGGTCCTTGGAATCCAGAATGTCGTTGCGGCCGAAGTAATAAGCGCTGCCGTGCAAACTATTCGTCCCCGCCTTCGTGACCAGGGTGATTACGCCTCCGCCAGCTCCGCCGAATTGGGCGCCATAGCTGTTCCGCTCGATTTTGAACTCCTCAATGGAGTCAAGGGACGGGTAAATAAGGATCGTGCGATTGGAACCTACGTCGACGTTGTCGGCGCCATCCACCAGAAACAAGTTCGCATTCGACGCACCGCCGCTGACGGAAATGTCCGCTCCACCGTTAAGGCCTTTCTTGTCGTAAGAAAAGCCATTATCAACCTCCACGCCGGGAACCGCCAGGAGTAACTGCGCGAAGCTCCGGCCGTTCAGCGGCAATTCGGTGATCTGAGCGCCCGCAACTGTGCCGCTCAAGTCGCCATTGGCCAATTCCACCTGGCTCGACGTGGCGACTACTTCCACCGTTTCGGTCCTCGCACCCACTTTCAATTGCGCGTCAAGCGTCAGGCTGTCGTTGACGTGAACAGTAATGTCTTTTTCTTCAAAGCTCTTGAAGCCTTCCATGGCTACCGTCAGAGTGTAGCGACCGATCGGAAGGCTCTGGAACCCATAGTTGCCGTTCGCGTCAGTCTTATCACTTCGTGTGAAAGCAGTGTCCACGTTGGTCATCGTGACTGCGGCTCCCGCGATGGCTCCGCCCTGCGCGTCTGTCACGCCGCCGCGCGCAGAACCCACACCAGACGACTGCGCGAATACTGTCGGCGCAAGGCTCAACGCCACCACCAACGAAAGGACCAGAGCTGCTAAACGCATTCTTTTCACAGAACCCTCCCGGAAGGTCACTTCGAAAGGCGTGTTCCTTCGCGATTAGTATTTTTGTACTACTTAGTTAAACGACATTTACCGCTACCTGCTAGTGCGTTGTCAAGGTAAAAATAGCGTTATTCTAAAATACTTGTCGGATCTGATTCCGGCCTTAGTCGGTCCGGTATCCGGCGATAGGGCATCGACTGCGGCTAGAAATTGCCGTGGTTCACCGACGGTTAAGAGGCAAAGCGCGGGAATTTGAACCGTTTCAACATCCCGGGTGTGGTTTCAACTCGGGGACGAGAGGCTGCAAAATGAACCATGCGTCGTCTCTTAACTGCTCCTTTTCTGCCAATCGGTGAACTCGTTCAAATTCTGAAACAAGATCAAGGGGGCGCGGGCGGGGCATTGCAAAGCGCCAAGGCCAGCAGGAACGCACCCTCAGATTGCAACGCGTCGTTTGCAGGCTAGAATCGTCCATCGCGGCAGGTCGATCGGATCCAAGTTCATCAAGATTGGGTCACCGAATCCGTCTGCATCATAAATCCTCACAAACGACTCGAAGTCCGCTCGCGCGCTGCCTGTGGTCAGCGGCGGAATTATGAACTGCGCCAGCCGGATGTCATCGAAGCCCACCACCGACAGATCGCGCGGGATGGCGATGCCATGATCGTAAGCCTCGCGCATCACCCCGATCGCCGTCATATCGTTCGAGCACATCACCGCGCTCGGTGGATTTCGCAGGTTCATCAGCTCTAGCGTTTCCCGTTTAGCACGGTTTCGGTTAAATCTCCTAACTGCGTGGCGGTGAAATTATTAGGTTGGCCACCAGTTTTCTATTCCTGCTGATCAGCGCCGTGTGCAGAGAGTGGTTCATCAAACCCTCGTCCTGAAAAACATCCTCTCCGAACAGATCGCACACGTGGCGCACGCCCGCGACGGATCCGGTGAGGAAGTGCCAGCTCCGCGGGTCGGCTTTCCAGGTGCCGGCGTATTTGGCCAGGACGTCGGGCTGGTCGTGTTCAGGATCAAACGTCACGGTGAGCAAAATCAGGTCGCGGCCGAGGCGGTCTTTGAACCGCTTTTGCAGAATTCCAAAGTTGTTCGAACTGCGATAGCAAAAATTCGGCAAAGCACACCGCGTGTAAACAAAGTTGAGAGCGACAACTTTTCCAGCAAATTGCGAAAGAGCCACGCGCCGGCGATTCTGGTCGGTCAAGACGAAATCGGGGACGGCATCTCCGACGGTCAGTGGCTTCACCGCCGAAGGATTGGCGACCTGGTTTAGCAGCTTCAAGCGGCGAGCGGTCAGGGGATCGGGTTCCAGGCCCTGATAGCTGTGAACGCGAATCGTTTCCGCGTGCGAAGAGTCCTTTTCTACCACCAAGGTGAAGTCAATCATCGTGCCCGGTTTCAGGCCGTCGAGTTCTTTGGAGTCGCGCACAGAAAACGGCATGGTCATGGCTTCCATAAAACCGGGGACGGCATCGGCGGAAACAATCATGGTCTTGCTCGCCGGGTCCAGCTTCAAGATCAATCCCTTGACTGAATAGCGCTGATCGGCGGACGCTGCACTCACAACGCCGAGGCACAGTGCCAGCAAGGCCAGGAATCTTGCTCTATTATTTGGCCGAGCCCCGTTCATTTGTTGTTCCCCACCGTCTCAGTCCCGCCCTGGGTACCAGCCGCTACTTCCCGGCTCGGGCCTCCCAGGCGAAATGATTTCCGCTCGAGCTTGGTGTAGGTGCCGGTAAACTCTTTGATTTCGAGAAACTGTTTTTTTTGAGGTTCGCAAAATCTTGCCGGGTGTTGCTGGTTGGCACCACACTTCGATGTTGGTAATGCGCGCCGACTTTCCCAAACCGATGTGCTGCTCCAAAGGAGAGGCGCCAAACGAGCCCCCGCTGCCCACGGTACGATAAATCGAGCGCTTGGCTTGGCTTTGGTTTGGACCTTCATTTTCCACAGTCACCTTGATGTGGGCGGCGTGGGCATCTCCCGGGACCGCGCCCCCAGTCAAGGTGAGAATGTCTTCCTGGCCGTTCCGGCCCATGTCCGCAAAAGCCACGCCGTGCCCTTTGTGCAATTCACCGGTGCCCGAAGCGGCGGTCACGTCGGCAAAATATTTCCCATCATGATTTCGCAACAGAACGTGCGGAATCAGGGAAGCGATATCGCCAAAATTTGCGCCCATGGGCATGAGAACTTTGTCGAGCCCGATCTCGACCGTCAGATCCTTAAACGTGCCGTTGCCCAGGTTGCGGTACAGTTTCATGGTCAGGGCATTGTGGGGAAGACCCGGGTAAGTGCGCACGCTCTCATCGGGCGACAGGAAATAACTGTTGACGAGGAGGTCGGGCCGACCATCGTTGTCGTAATCGAAGAACCAAGTCGGGAAACTCTGCCATGGCCCCAATACTCCTGCCTGCCTGGCGACATCGGTGAACGTGTTGTCGTGATTGTTGTGATACAGGAAATTGTCGCCGGCGAAATTGGAGACGTAAAAATCGGGGTAGCCGTCATTGTCATAATCGGCGGCCACCACGGCCTTGGCAAACGCAACCTTGTCCACTCCGGCGGAGTGCGCGATGTCAATGAAGGTTCCGTCGCCCTTATTTAGAAAAAGTTGAGCCGGACCGTTTTCATTTCCCACAAATAAATCGAGCAGCCCATCATTATTGACATTGCTTCCGGTGGCGTCCACTGCGGCGCGCCGCGCGCGGTTTGCGCTCTCCGTCTCGGTGATGCTGGCTTCGGTCACAACTTTCAGGATCGCGTATCCGGAAGGGATCTGGATCACCGATGTAATCTGCCCTCGCGCAATTCCGGCCAAAGCATTCCTGAGTTCCGGGCGGAGGCTCGCGGGGTCCAGCTTGCCCATATAGCCCCCGGTATCCAAGGTAGAGTCGGTGGACTTCTCTTTGGCCAGCACGGCAAAATCTTCACCCTGATTCAGGCGCCGCAGAATCCGCTGGGCTTCCGGCGCGCTGCTTACGGCAATGATTCGCAGAGGGACTTCTTTGGGGGTATTCCCAGGACTAATCCCCGAAGTACTCGCCAGAGGTGAGCTCTGCGAAAACGATGGCGAGCAGGCGAAGAGTAACCCACTGCCCACAACAAGCAGCCTGAGCCGAGCTTTCATTGCAGACCAGTTTACTGCAAACACATTACCGCGCAGTTCGGCGAGACCCCTTGGCGGGCTGTGCTAACATCTGCAGTCCCGATGCGCTGTTTGCCCCTCTTCCTGCGCAATCGGCAAAGATTACAACCTGAGTTCTACGGGACGCGCCTGCATGTCGGGGTTCGGCAGTTGGCCCCATCGGGGGAAGAATGTAGTTCCTAAGCCACAACTCATAGTCTCGACGTGTGCTACAGCGCCCTGGCATGTTCTCCGATCCCCTGATCGGAGTTTCGGTTCCCGGAGTTGTCCTACTGCCATGCGATGCGCACCAACGAAAGCCCCTGCCGGGGCAGAGCAAACTGCACGCGCGCGGTGCCTTCCTGAATGGGGATCCAATCTGGCGAGTCGAGAAGCTGCACCTGTCCTGCATTCCGCAATTGTTCATACTGGGCTGGTGTAGGCGACTGGGGCGAGCCCATTTCCTGCCAGGCGGTAAATGCATTGCTGTGATTGGCGTCAACCCGGAAGTGCTCCAGTAGGCCACGACTCGCCGTTTCGGGTAGACCCGTAACCACCAGATCAATCGCAGCAGGGGTGGCGGGCAAGTCGTCGTCGTGATAATTCCAGATCAGGATTTCCACCTCGTGGTCTTTCCGGGCAGCGATCGCAGCGATGTCGGGCCACGCACGCACTCCGGCGCCGGCAATGTCTGCCGCGGGCAGAGCTCCTGAACTCGTGGCTGTCACCCGTTCGTGGCCCAACAGGCCAAACATGCGAAAGGCGTTCAACACAGGTTTATCTACACCATTGGTGCCTAGCTCGCGGAACCCTTCAAAGGGCGGCTGGTTCTCGAATTCAAATGCCCAAGTGACTGCGCCCAGAAAGTTGACGTGCTCGCTCTTGGCCATTGCCAAAATGTTGTTCAGGACTTCGGCGGTGTAGGTAGCATACAAAGGGCCATTGCGATAAGAATTTTGTGGATTGCTCTTAGCCGAACAAGCTGCGCATCCCTCGGGGTCCGACTCGCCAAGGACGATCGGGGTGTTCCGCCATTCCGGGAAAGAGGTAACGATCTTGAAACCTTGCTCAATGGCGGCCAGTTGACGAGCAATTCCCATCTGCACATGATCACTCTGCCACGCGGGCGATCCTTTAGGATGGAAGGAGATGAAGTCGAGAGGCGAGCCAGTCTTTCCGCTAGCATAGTTGGTCTGGTGAGCGCAATGCTGCAAAAACTGGCGCAGGAATTCTGCGGCTTTAGGCGAGGCGGGACCGGTGCTGTCGGGGCCGCCAATGCGCGCTGCGGGCAATGCTCGTAAGATCGCGTCCGCGCTGAAGTCGTAGAGTTTGAAGTACTCCTCCGGCGTTCCTTGCCAGTAGCCTATGTCCGGCTCATTCCACACTTCCCACAACCAGGTCTTAACCTCAGCATCGCCGTAACGCCCGCGCAAATGATGGACAAATTGAAAGACCAGCTCGGACCACTTGCGATAGTCCTTGGGTGGATAAGCCCATCCGGTGAAAATTGTGCCTTGCGGGAAATTGTGCCGATAAGGTTCGGGATGGGTAGAGAGCGCCTGCGGCATGAAGCCGATTTCAACCAGAGGCTTGATACCCCTCTCATGAAGCGTATCAAAGATGTGATCTACGATTGTCCAGTTGTAGATGGGGTTCCAGGCAGCGTCTTCTGTGTAAGCATTTGTCGAACCCCATTTCAGAGAGGCGGAACCGTCTCCCGTAGTCAGGAGGTTGTGCACCCGAACGTGTACCGGCCCGGGACTGAGTGCCGAGAGCTCGCCGAGCAGCTTCTTCCCGTTGGGAGCGTAAGTGTAATTTGGTTCGTCGTATCCGAAGAAGCTCCAGACGGGTGGGAGAGCACCGTCCGGTTGATTCGCGTGCACGCGAATGCTAACGCTCTGTCGAGCAGTTTGCGTCCACGATGATGGATGCAGCGAGCATAGGACAGCGAATACGAGAAACAGCCATGCAAAGCGCAGCGTGATGCAGCGACAGGTTCGCAGCAGTTTCGCCAGAGTTGGAGTAGCGAGCATCCTCGGAGAGCCCTGCATTAGATTACTATGGCAGCCAGCAAACGTGTACTAGTTGTGGTAAGATGCCTTGCCATTCAACCTGTGTCCGCTCCTATAGACATCCGCGAGATTGCGAAACGAGCCAGAGTCTCCACCGCGACCGTGTCGCGCACCATTAATCGTGTGCCCACGGTGAATCCGCAACTGGCCAAGCGGGTGTGGAAAATCGTGGACGAGCTGGGATATTTCCCCAACACTCAGGCGCGGGCGCTGGTCTCCGGCAAGAGTCGCATTTTTGGTTTGATCGTTTCCGAGATTACGAACCCATTCTTTCCGGAAATCGTGCAGACCTTTGAAGACCTGGCGGTGGAAAACAACTACGAGATCCTGCTGACCTCCACGGTGCACGATCCCAAACGGATGGAGTCGTCGGTGCGCCGCATGATCGAGCGCCGGGTGGATGGGGTTGCGATTCTGACTTTCGGCATGGAAGAGTCGCTGCTCAATCATCTCCATTTTCGCACAGTGCCGCTGGTTTTTGTGGACGTCGGCCCGGACGTTCCGGGAGTCAGCAATATCCGCATTGATTATGAGAGCGGCATCCGGCAGGCGGTCCAGCATCTGGCCGCGCTCTGGCATACGCGCATTGCTTTTGTTGCCGGCCCGCTGGCGCTGAAATCGGCGTTGGCCAGAAAGGCCGCTTTCCAGCAATCCATGAGCGAGATCGGGCTGGATCCTGACCTCATCATTGAAGGCGACCACACCATGGAAGGCGGCATGCGGGCGCTGGTGGAGCTGATGAACCTGCGAAATCCACCGAGCGCGGTGATGTGCTCGAACGATATGACGGCGATCGGGGTGATGCGCGAGGCTTACGATCATGGCATCGCCATCCCGCGCGATCTGTCGGTGGTGGGTTTCGATGACATCCGGCTGGAGACCCGCACCCCGGGCCGAACTGACTATCCATTGAGCACCAGCCTGGTGCTGCGACGCTCGACCGCTCTGGCGCCCGCGCAAAATGGCCGCCCGAAGCCCGGAAAATCCCGATAAGCTCCCCCAGCTTCCGCGAAACCACTCACAACGACCACTGGACGACGGTGTATGAGCACGCCGGCAATTCCAGCCGCTTCCGCGCGCCACTGACTGAACGTTTTTCAAACGGCTGCGGTGCGACGCGCTGGGGCGTTGCAAAGCTGTTCGATGCCTTCAGATCATTCCCGGTCAGAACGAATGAGGCAAGCACCCGAGTCGGGGCCGTGTCTTCCCACACGACTTCGACTTCGCGGGCATTCGACAGGTCCCGGTTCAGGAGAAACATCGAAATGCTCCCGTCGTCGCGGTTGAATGTCCCGGACACATCCACATGCGGGATGTGATCCATGCCATTAACGTCATATGTGGAGGACTCGACCAACAGATTCAGCACATCGCCGTGGGCATACTGCAGGCCCCAGCTGTAGGGATAGAAAATCGTTTGCCGGTACATGCCGTCGGCGTTGGTCATAATGGGCGCAATGACGTTGACCAACTGCGCCAGACAGGCAATCTTTACCCGGTCGGCATGACGCACGAGAGAATTTACCAATCCGCCAACCAGCAGCGCGTCTTCCAGGTTGTAAACTTCCTCCAAAAGATGAGGAGCTTCCTTTTCGTGTCCGTTCATGGCTTCGCCGCTGCGGGCGCGATACCAGACGTTCCATTCATCGAACGACAGCCAAAGTCTCTTGGGCGAGCGCTTGTGGCCCTGCACCATGTCGCAGACCGCGGCTGATTCCATTATCTGGCGGTCCATGGTCAGGTTTAAGGCCAGGAACTTTGAACTCTCGCCGCCGGTTTCCTCGGGAGTGTTGGTGAAATACCGGTGCAGCGAAAGCCCATCCACGTACTCATAGCAATGCTCCAGCACATCGCGGTCCCATTCCAGGTAGGTGGGCATGGATGAGTTGCTGGATCCGCAGGCGATCAGCTTGACCGAGGGATCCACAGCGCGCATCTGCCGCGCGGCGTCCGCAGCTTTCATGCCGTATTCCGAAGCCGTCATGTGCCCAATCTGCCACGGCCCGTCCATTTCATTGCCCAGGCACCAATTCTGCACCCGATGCGGTTCTGCGACTCCGTGTTTGCGGCGCAGATCGCTCCACTTCGTGCCCTTGTCGACGTTGCAGTATTCGAGCAGCGCGGCCGCTTCCTCTGGAGTTCCCGTCCCCAGGTTTAGTCCCATGAGTGGCAGCGTGCCCACCTGCTTGCACCAAGCCATGAAGTCATTGGTGCCGAACTGGTTGGCTTCGAGCGTGTTCCAGGCCTTATCGAGAACGCGGGGCCGGTCTTCTTTCGGTCCTACCCCATCCAGCCAGTTGTAGCCGGACACGAAATTGCCTCCGGGATAACGAATGATCGGGACTCCGAGCTGGTGAATTTCGTTGAGTACGTCTTTGCGGAATCCGTTGGAATCGGAGAGCTTCGATCCGGGATCGTAGATGCCCTCGTAAATGGCACGTCCCAGATGCTCGAGAAACGAGCCGAAGATATTACGGTCAAGCGGCGCGATGGTGCGCCGGGTGTCGGCGTAAATTCGGACCGAAGAGTTGGCCCCGGCCGCAGAATTCGCCGCGGCGAAGGCGGAGCGTCCCACGAGAAGACTTGCGGAACAGGCCAGTCCGGCAGTGGAAGTATTCTTCAGGAAACGTCGTCTGGTCAGGTTGGACATGGGTCGCCTTCTCCTCAGTTTTGGGCGGAATCAACAACGCCGAGTACCAGAGTAAACGATTGCTGGAAAACCATACTCCCGTGCCCGGTGTCTGGTCAATGCCATCGGGGACAGAATGATTCCCTCGTCGGCTCTGGCGATGCCACCGGGCTAATCAATATCCAATGTTATTACCGAGACCGAGTGTTCGGGCAAATCCACGGCAAAGGTTTCGCCTGCAGCAATGCTTCCAGATTGAATCGCCACTGCGTCAGGAGTCGAAAAACTGTTGGCGGCGGTCAGCGAGGCCGCCGTCAATGTCTCCACGCGCGCCAGCGCATGAGGCTTCGCGCCGGCTATTTGAATCACGGTATGCAGGCTCTGCGCAAAATTGGTGTTCACGGCCTTAATGAAGATCTGCTTGCCGTCGGAGGTGCGGCTTACGGCGGCGTCGAGATAGGGAATGCCTTTGCCCTCTCGACTGCTGTCGAAAGTCGGGCTCTCCACCTGCACGCTCAGACGCTGCCGCCCAAGATGGCTGGCGTATAGCTGGTTCACCAGGTAAGTCGGGGTGACAGAGATGTCGTGCCGGCTGGCTTGGATGAGTCCGCCCGACCAGCCATTCACCATGTCAGAAGGCGCGCTCATTCCCACAATACTGCTCCGCTCAAAAACGTTCATGAGCCGCGCGGCATAAAGCGCGGAGAGCATCGAGTGCTGCGCCGGAAGAGGGAGCGCCGTGTTCCACTCGTTAATGGCGAGTTGGATGGGATGATTGGGCACGAGTTGGCCGATAGTTCGCACCAATTTCTCATAAAAATGCTCATAGTGAAGAGGGCGTGCCATCAGATTCAAGGGATCGCCTTGCATTTCCTCGGCGCCATAGTAGTGGTGCACGGCCAGATAGTCCAGCGTGGAGCCGGAAATTTTCAGGACCGTGCGGTTCCAATTCATGTCATTATCGCCAACCCCGATCAGCCGGATAGAGGGGTCAACACCGCGCAGTGCCGCGGAGTAGCGGGCGAGATTCTTAGCATAGGTCTCGGCGTCGCTGTGACCGCGGACCCATGTTCCCCAGATTTCGTTTCCTATCTCCCAGTATTTCACACGATAAGGTTCGGGATGGCCGTCGGCGGCCCGCATCGCGCCGTATTTTGAAGTGACCGGCCCGTTCGTATATTCCACCCAGTTAGCCGCCTCTTGCGCGGTTGCTCCGCGTCCTTCAACATTGACCGTAAGTGAAGGCTCTGCGCCCAGACCACGGCAAAGCTGGACGAACTCATCGCTGCCAAAGTCTCCGGATTCGAGATCGTTACCCCAGGAGAGATTCACCCACGCCGGGCGCTCATCTTTGGGGCGAACGCCCCACATCCAGTGATAATCCTGGGCGACGTTGCCGCCGGGCCAGCGGATGAACGCGGGCCGGAGCGCTTTTAACTTCTCGAACACGTCGGCGCGCACTCCCTGCACGGCATCTGCGGGAATCAGAGAAATCTGATCAATCCACAGTCGCCCTTTCCCGTGAAACAACAGAGCCAGCTTGGCCAGAGGATCGTCTTCGCTGGACGTCAAGGTGAATTCATACTTGCGCCAATCGTTTTTGCGCCCATCATTCGAGATCCCGCGGATCTCGGCCGACCCATAACTCTGCCCACCGGTGCGGTCTGCTTCGAGAGCCACCGAGATGTAGCCGTCAAAGGCGGCGGTTTTCGCCCAAAAATAGCCGTGGTAAGTCATTCCCTTCCGGACCGGAATCCCTCCCTGGTGAATTCCGTGGCGCTGCGCGTCGTTGGAATCAAGATGCGCGGACTGAAGATCAACGCGCAGCGAGTGATCGGGAACGTCCGTGCTGGTCTGCCGGCTGGGAGGATAGAAAACCTTGTCGTCCCAATGGAAGTGCAAAACCGAATCATCGTTGCGGTCGTCCGGATCGCGTTCCCAGTAGCGCGGCAAACCGGTGGCATTCGGAGCTCCGTCGAAGCTGCGATCGCGAACCAGTTCGGCGCTCAGGCCACCCTTTACACCTTCAAACATGAACTCGTCGAACTGGCCGTAGAGCGTGGGGCTGATCTCGCCTTCGACTTTGGCGGCATCAATGAGGATGCGGGGCGAGGCTGCGGGTTGAGCAACAGCGCTTCCGCCTGAAAGAAGAACGGCGGTGCCGAGCAGGAGCACAGCCCAGATTTGCCGGCACTCGCACCGGGCGGCATTCGTTCGCGATACAAAACACACCGCTGTTCTCCTCGCGGCAGAAGTTTACATATGCCACCGCTCTGCGATGACCCTCAAGCCAATTCAACATTAACTGCTGTAACCGAAGCAGGTGGAAACGTAAGAACCAACGGTCCAGCGCTCTTCAGTTCACTGGTCTGGGGCACCACAACGTCTCTACGCTCAAACGTATTGTGCGCGTGGATGTCGGAGTGGGTCAGGGTGGTCACGCTTCCCGAGTGAACGATGGCTTCGCGCAGCA